>JGI24770J26754_10000452_pt1 | contig 28907 bp, 30 predicted proteins | sample LakOneMetagenome_FD_26754 | JGI IMG/M metagenome (IMG submission 26754) | reverse complement strand
GCCATGGCCAGCGCCGATCCGAAGGTCAGCGCTGCCGCGATGAAGAAGTACGGTCGCCTCACCGATGAATTCAACGGCCTCGGCGGATACTCGGCGGAAGCNGAAGCGGCCTCGATCGCCAGCAACCTCAAGCTTCCCGACCATATTCTCGANCAGCCGCTCAGCACACTTTCCGGTGGGCAGCGCCGACGCATCGAGTTGGCCAGAATCCTGTTCTCCGCTGCCGAGATGATGATTCTCGACGAGCCCACCAACCACTTGGACGCCGATTCGGTGGCGTGGCTGCGGGAGTTCGTGAAGAACTACCGCGGCGGGTGCATCATCATCAGCCACGACATCGAACTCGTGGGTGAAACGGTCAACCGGGTTTTCTATCTGGATGCCAATCGCATGATGATCGACATCTACAACATGAACTGGAAGAACTACCTTCTCCAGCGCACGGCCGATGCTGATCGACGCAAGAAGGAGCGGTCCAACGCGGAGAAGAAGGCGTCGACACTTCAGCTGCAGGCGGCGAAGTTCGGGGCCAAGGCGAGCAAGGCCGCTGCCGCCCACCAGATGGTGGCACGCGCGGAGAAGCTTTTGTCGGGCCTCGATGCCGTGCGTGCTGTGGAACGCGTCGCCAAACTGCGCTTCCCCGAGCCCGCCCCGTGCGGCCGGACGCCGTTGATGGCTCGGGACCTGTCGAAGAGCTATGGGTCACTGGANATCTTCACGGCCGTGGACCTCGCGATCGACCGNGGATCCAAGGTCGTCATCCTCGGGCTGAACGGAGCCGGCAAGACCACACTGCTGCGGATGCTGGCCGGGGTGGACATCCCGGACACAGGCACGATCGAACCCGGTCACGGCTTGCGAATCGGGTACTACGCCCAGGAGCATGAAACCATCGACGTGAAGCGTTCGGTCCTGGAAAACATGGTGTCATCGTCGCCGAGTATCACCGAAATGGAAGCACGTCGGGTGCTGGGGTCTTTCCTGTTCACGGGTGATGATTCCAACAAGCTTGCCGGCGTTCTCTCCGGTGGCGAGAAGACTCGACTTGCCCTGGCCATGATTGTGGTGTCCGGCGCGAACGTGCTGCTTCTTGATGAGCCCACCAACAACCTCGACCCGGCAAGCCGAGAAGAAATCCTTGACGCCTTGGCGCATTACGCCGGCGCGGTCGTGCTGGTCAGCCACGACGAGGGCGCCGTTCAGGCGCTGAATCCCGAGCGGGTGCTGATCATGCCCGAGGGCACGGAAGACCACTGGAACAAGGACTACCTGGACCTCATCGAGCTCTCGTAGCATCGGGGGGCGGCGGGGCCAGGTCCGCACCAACCGAATCGTCCCGGTCGGTATCGGGCCGTCAGCGCCCCTGCCGGGATTCCAAGTCCAGCAGGGCATCCTCGATCTCAGCGTCGTTGCGGGGCTTGGCAGCGCGCCGCCGGGCCCGTTCATCGGCACGCTCACGTTCCGCCGGGTCTGCGGCGTTCACTGAACGATATTCCTCGCGCAGGGCCCAACCCAGGCCGACGAAAGCCATCAACCCGAAGACGAACCACTGAAAGGCGTACGACAGGTGCGGGCCTTCGTCGCGGATCGGTTTGGTGACAGCGGTCGGACGTTCCTGGAGGGGAGCAGGGCTCTCCGAATCCAGCAGGCCGTACGCCCCGGTGAAGGTAGGAAGCCCGACNCGGCCGGCGACATCTTCCAGGTTGATCGTGGCAATTTGATTTCCACTGGCCGTGCGGTTGTTCAATGTGGGCTCGCCGGCCTTCAGCCGGGCGACCACGGTCACCTGACCGGTCGGTGCAGCGGGAACGACGTCGGGTGCGTCCTGCTCGGATCCGGTGGGCAACCAACCCCGATTGACCACGAAGACAGTTCCGTCATTCAGACGCAGGGGCGTGAGAACCTCGAAGCCGGGGCTCACGTTGAGGGGTCGGTTGCGAACGAGGAGCTCATCTTCGACCATGTACGTTCCGGTCATGGTGACCGGAAGCCATTTCTGCGACTCGGTGAACGAGCCGAGCCGGGGGAGTGCTTCTGAAACCGGAAGCGGCGAAGAGTCAAAATTCGCATCAATCTTCGCAACCTCGGCCAAGGCTTCCGCCCGGCGGGCCAACTGCCACACGCCCAACCCGGAGCACACGACCGCGAAAAGTATCGTGAGGGCGAGGTACCCGGCCCAGCGTCGGGTGAAGGCGAATTTCCACGCCTCATTCACTCGGAAGCCTCCGACTCCGGAAGGAGCTCCACGCTGAGCGGGAAGTCCCTCGCGGCGAGGAAATCGCTCAAGTATCCACAGTGAGCGTCACAGGCGAGCCATGTCTTCACGCGACCACCCGTGTGAATACGCGGGTTACGCCAGTCCAGACGCCACAGAGCGGCCTCTCGGCACCCGGCCCTCGAGCAGGTAGCCGAGTCCAGCGGGGTGCCGAGGCCAATCACTTATCGTCCTCGGTTCCGGTGCGGGTCTTGGTGCTGGAAGGTGCCTGGTACGGAATGGACTCGCTTGCGGAGAAATCTCCACGGAAGACTTCGACGCCGCCCGGTCGAAGCACCGGCGTGACCCGGGGATCAGCGTGCACGTTGGCAGCGACAACCGCAAAGTATGGAAGGACGATAGCCCCGATGGCGCATGCCACCAGCCACCAGCCATGCACGAACAGCATCAGGACGATGCAGACGATGCGAATTCCCATAGCCAGGGTGTATTTGATCATTCTACCGCGACGTTCCGCCTCGGGGGAGAGGGGGATGGATGTGATCGACTGCTGCTTCTTCATATAGGGATACGCTCCGCCACCACGGGTGAATGCCCGTTCCTCAAGTTTACGTCTCACTACTACGCGCTGGCGACGGCTTAAGCTGTGAATCAGACGGGTGAAATTCGAGCCACGCCGCCAGTGCCGCACGATGTGGGCAGGACCATCAGGAAAAGGGATTTCGCATGACAACGACACGCACCGTATTGGTCACCGGAGGTAACCGGGGGATCGGTTTCGCGATCGCGGAGGAGTTCCTCGCCCAGGGCCACCGGGTGGCCGTCACCTCCCGATCGGGCCAGGGCCCCGAAGGCAGCCTCACCGTTCGAGCTGATGTGACCAGTGCGGATTCGGTCGACGCCGCATTCACCGAGATCGAGGCTGCCCTCGGACCCGTGGACGTGGTCGTCGCCAACGCCGGCATCACCAAGGACACTCTTCTGCTGAGAATGTCGGAGGAGGACTTCACCTCCGTGATCGACACCAACCTGAGCGGAGCATTCCGGGTCGTCAAGCGCGCGTCCAAGGGAATGCTGAAGGCGCGTTTCGGTCGCATCGTCTTGATTTCCAGCGTCGTTGGAATGTACGGCTCCGCCGGTCAGGTGAACTATTCGGCGTCCAAGAGCGGATTGATCGGCCTGGCGCGGTCAGTCACCCGCGAACTCGGCTCACGAGGCATCACCGCGAACGTTGTCGCTCCGGGTTTCATCGAGACCGATATGACGGCGGAATTACCGGAGAAGACCCAGGCGGAGTACAAACGCTCGATTCCGGCTGGGCGTTTCGCGACGCCGGCCGAAGTCGCACGTGTCGTCACCTGGTTGTCCGGGGACGATGCCGGCTACATCTCCGGTGCGGTGATTCCCGTCGACGGAGGACTCGGCATGGGACACTGACCGGCGCTTCAACTCTTCAGCCGCGCAGTCCCAACAGCGCAAGCACCTGGCTGAGATCGGGTACGTCGATCGCGAGATCGGCGCTGGATCTCACCACGGGTTTGGCATTGAAGGCGATGGCCAGTCCAGCTGCGCGCATCATGCGGAGGTCATTGGCGCCGTCGCCGATCGCCACCGTGCCCGACATCGGCACGTCATACAGCGATGCCCACTCCCGCAGGGCATCCGCTTTGCCTTCCGCGTCGATGACGGGTCCGCTGACCAGCCCGGTCAACCGCCCGTCGAGCACATCCAATCGGTTGGCACGCCACTGATCGATGCCGAGGCGGGCGGCGAGCGGGTCCAGCAGCTCGTGGAATCCGCCGGAGACCACGCCGACCCGACAGCCGTGTTCATGCAGCCCGGCGATCAGCTCGGTGGCCCCCGGTGTGATCCGGATGCGCCGTCCTACGTCCGCGAACACTGTGTCGGGAAGACCGGCCAGAGTTCTCACCCGAGCGCGGAGACTTTCAGCGAAATCGATCTCCCCGAGCATTGCCCGTTCGGTGACATCAGCAACCAGTTCGCGTGATCCGGCGACGTCAGCCAGAAGCTCGATCACCTCGTCCTGGATCAGGGTGGAGTCCACGTCCAACACGACGAGGAAGCGTGTTCGTCCGGTCACGGTAGTACGCGCACGCCCTTGCCGACGACGGTGATGCCCGATTCGGTGACGCTGAAGCCCCGAGCGAGGTCACGGTTGCGGTCGACCCCGATCGTCGCGCCCGCCTCGACCACGACTTCCTTATCCAGAACGGCGCGGTGCACCACTGCGCCGGCCATGATCTGAACCCGGTCGAACACGATGGAATCCACGACTTGGGAGCCGGAGCTGATGACCGTCCACGGCGCCAGCACGCTGCGCTCGATATGGGCGCCGGAAATCACGCAGCCCAGTGACACGATCGAATCGATCATGGTGCCGAGCGCGCCACGGGCGTCGCGAACGAATTTGGCCGGAGGCGAATTGAGCTGTTGGCTGAAGATCGGCCATTCCTGGTTGTAAAGATTGAAGACCGGCAGAGCGGAGATCAGGTCCTGGTGCGCTTCGAAGAACGAGTCNATCGTTCCCACATCTCGCCAGTAGTAACGATCGCGGTCGGTTGAACCGGGGACGTCGTTGCGCTGCAGGTCGTACACACCGGCTTCGCCGCGGGCCACGAAGTCGGGAATGATATCGCCTCCCATGTCGTGGCTTGAATTGGTGCGCTCTCCATCGCGCAGCACCGCTTCGATGAGTGCGTCGGTATTGAAGACATAGTTGCCCATCGAGGCGAACACCTCGTGTGGTGCATCCGCCAGTCCGACGGCGTCGCGGGGTTTCTCGCGGAATTCGGAAATCCGGTCAGGGGTAGCAGCTTCGACTTCGATCACGCCGAACTGGTCCGCCAGGCTGATCGGCTGGCGGATGGCTGCCACGGTGGCCTGGGCACCGGATGCGATGTGCGCCTCGATCATCTGGCTGAAGTCCATACGATAAACGTGGTCGGCACCCACCACGACGACGATGTCGGGCTTCTCATCATGAATCAAATTGAGGCTCTGCAGAATGGCGTCTGCGGAGCCGCTGAACCAGCGCTTGCCAAGGCGCTGCTGGGCCGGCACCGAAGCAATATAGGAATTCGACAAGCCACCGGACATATGCCAGGTCTGGGAGACATGACGGTCGAGACTGTGTGATTTGTACTGGGTGAGGACGACCACCTGGGTCAATCCGGAGTTGATCAGGTTGGAGAGCGCAAAGTCGATCAGCCGGTAATGCCCGCCGAAGGGCACGGCAGGCTTTGCGCGGTCTTCGGTCAGCGGCATCAGCCGCTTTCCCTCACCACCAGCGAGAACTATTCCAAAGATCTTCTTGGCCTTCATGTCTACAGAGTAGGGCCATCAGATGGCGTTTTTCACCAGAGGTTTGCATGCCGGACCGGTCCCTGCGCTAGCTTTGCCACATGCGAGTGGATCTATTGACCAAGGAATACCCGCCCGAGATCTACGGCGGGGCGGGCGTGCACGTGACGGAGCTCGTGAAGGCGCTTCGTGAAAACATCGACGTCATCGTTCGATGCTTCGGCGAAAGCCGACCCGACGCCGATACTCACGCCTATGCCGTGCCGAGCGTGCTCGCCCACGCCAATCCGACGCTGGCAACCCTCGGCGTGGACCTGCAGATGGCCCAGGATGTCGGGGGAGCTGACCTGGTGCACTCGCACACCTGGTACGCCAACGCCGCCGGCCACTTCGCCAAACTGCTTCATGGTGTTCCCCACGTGGTCACCGCGCACAGCCTTGAACCGTTGCGTCCGTGGAAAGCCGAACAGCTCGGCGGGGGCTACCGGGTGTCGAGTTGGATCGAGAAGACCGCCTTTGAAGCAGCGGATGCCGTGATCGCGGTGAGCGGCGGAATGCGCCGAGACATCCTGCGCAGCTATCCGGCCCTGGATGAGTCCCGCGTGCACGTTGTCTACAACGGCATCGATCTCGACACGTGGAGGCCGACCGTGGACCACGACGTCGTGCGGTCGCTGGGTATCGATCCGGACCGGCCTTCCGTCGTGTTCGTGGGGCGCATCACCCGNCAGAAGGGCCTGCCGTACCTGCTGCGGGCCGCAGCGGCCCTGCCGGCAGNCGTGCAGCTTGTGCTNTGTGCCGGCGCCCCGGATACCCCAGGAATTCTCGCCGAGGTCGCAGCCGGCGTCGAGGCCTTGCAGAAGGAACGCTCCGGGGTCGTCTGGATCAACCAGCTGCTCACACAATACGAACTCTCCACCGTGCTCACGCAGGGCACCGTCTTCGTTTGCCCGTCGATCTACGAGCCCCTCGGTATTGTCAACCTCGAGGCCATGGCCTGCGGACTGCCCGTGGTGGGCAGTGCAACCGGAGGTATTCCCGAAGTCGTCGACGACGGCACGACCGGAAGGCTCGTGCCGATCGAACAGCTCACAGACGGCACTGGCACCCCCCTGGATCCCGACAAATTCGTGGCCGACCTCGCCCGAGCCCTGATCGATGTCGTCAGCGATCCGGTGCGAGCAGCCGAGATGGGAAGACAGGGTCGCCTTCGGGCCGAACGTGTATTCGGATGGGCGCAGATCGCCACCCGCACCCGGGAGATCTATGCCTCATTGCTATAACAGCAGCCGCTCGGCGGACATGAACGGGCCGCATCAGGCCCCTGACGTGCTCAGCGACCGAGCGCTGCCCGATAACATGGCCTAATGGTCAACGTTCTTCAATTCACCGACGTATCCGTCGTTCGGGCTGGCACAACCATCCTCGACTCCGTGAACTGGAGCGTCGACGACGATCAGCGATGGGTGATCCTCGGCCCGAACGGGGCGGGGAAGACCACCCTCCTGCAGATCGCCGCCGCCATAATCCATCCCTCGGCCGGCAGTGCGGAGGTTCTCGAAGAACCTCTCGGCGGAACGGACCTGTTCGAGCTGCGCCCGCGCATCGGTTTCGCGTCGACGGCGATGGCTCGCAAGGTTCCTATGAACGAGAAGGTTCTCGACGTGGTCATGACGGCGGCCTATTCCGTCACCGGTCGCTGGAACGAAGAGTACGAACAAATCGATGAGCGTCGCGCCCAGCGTGTGCTCGGGGAATGGAAGCTGGATCACCTCGCTGAGCGTAAGTTCGGCACGTTGAGCGACGGTGAGCAAAAGCGCGTCCAGATCGCCCGGGCCGTGATGACCGACCCGGAGATCCTGCTGCTGGACGAACCGGCGGCGAGCCTGGACCTCGGTGCCCGTGAAGCGCTCCTTCAGCTCCTCAGCGGTTATGCCCAGGAAGCGCACTCGCCGGCGATCATCATGGTCACCCATCACGTGGAAGAAATCCCGTTGGGATTCACCCATGTGCTGCTCATGAAGAACGGCGCCGTCGTAGCGTCCGGACCGATCAGCGAGGCTTTGACCGCTGATGCCCTCAGCACCACGTTCGACCTCACCATCGAGCTGACGGAGACCGACGGCCGCTACGCCGCGCGGGCGCTGTAGCCGGCAGCGAAAAAGCCCACCGGTGCACCTCATGGTCGGGCTGATCTGCTAAAGTTTCACAGGGTCATCAGGCCCGCAGTCTTTCGCCGCACCGGCGAATCCGGTTCACTCCGAACACAGCACCACCGAGAAAGCACTGTGACCAGTTCAAAGTCTGTTCACCCGAAGTGCGATAAGGAATCTTCATGAAGTCTGAAATCCACCCCGTTTACGAAGCCGTCGTTTTCCGCGACCTGGCCTCCGGCGCAACGTTCCTCACCCGCTCCACGGTCTCCAGCAAGAAGACCATCGAATGGGAAGACGGCACCACGTACCCCGTCATCGACGTGGAAATCTCTTCCGAGTCGCACCCGTTCTACACGGGCAAGCAGCGCATCATGGACTCCGCCGGACGCGTGGAGAAGTTCAACTCGCGTTACAAGGGCTTCGGCAAATAGCACCTGCTCAACCGTACGACCCGTATTCACGAAGGCGACCAGCTACAGCTGGTCGCCTTCTGCGTTGTCAGGTGAAGCGGCTTGCGTTCAGCGTTCCGGCCAGAGCAGGTCCGCCACGAACTCCGGATCGCGCCCGCGGCGCATGTAGTCCTGGAAGCTCTCGGCTTGCTGTCGATACCACACGACTTGGGCGTCATGGAGTTCAGTGAGCGTCGTGGGCAGCGCGGCGGCGTGGGCACGCTGGATCGCCTGAGCGACCCGGCCGGCTGCGATGGCATCGGCGCCCGCGTCATGCGCCTCATCAAGGGCCACCCCGTAGAAGGCCGATGTCACCTCGAGGGTGCGCTTGCCCTTGCGGTACTTGTCGACACCTTTGTCGATCACCAACGGGTCGATGACCGGACTGGGCGAGAGGAGCGGCGCGATTCCATACCGCAGTGCCTCGCGATTGAGCAGGGTGAGGTCGTACGGCGCGTTGTAGGCCACGACGGGCAGGCCGTCAGCGAGATGCGATCGCAGGGTGGACACGATTTCAGCAACGCCGGCAGCCGCATCCGTTCCGTTCAGGGCGGCGTATTCAGTTGTGATGCCGTGCACGTTGGTGGCTCCCGCCGGAATATCCACTCCCGGATCGAGGAGCCAGTCAATTCTCTGCACGACCTCACCGGCGGCGTTGAGCACGGCCACCGTGGCCGATACGATACGACACGTTTCCACATCGATGCCCGTGGTCTCCGTGTCAAAAACGGCCAGTCGTTCGCTCCAGTTGCTCATTCCCCCAGCCTACGGGCGACCACCGACACCCGGCGCATCAGAGGGTGTCCGGCAAGGCAGCGGATTGGGGAGCCGCCGCGGCCGTTTCCCGGGCCAGAAAGCTGCTCAGCTCACCGATCATGCTCATCAACGGCGCCGGGAAGACAACGACCGTGTTCTGGTCGACCCCGATCTCGACAAGACTCTGCAGATTGCGCAGTTGGAGGGCCAGGGGATGCCGCATCATGATGTCCGACGCCTCGCCGAGCGCTTCCGCGGCAAGGGATTCGCCTTCGGCATTGATGATCTTCGCGCGCTTCTCCCGCTCGGCTTCCGCCTGCCGGGCCATCGCGCGCTTCATGGAATCGGGCAACAGGATGTCTTTGAGTTCCACCAGGGTCACTTCGACGCCCCAGTCCAGGGTCTGCGCGTCGAGGATCTCCCGAATGTTCACGTTCAACGCGCTCGTTTCCGAAAGGGTCTCATCCAACGAATGCTGACCGACCACCTTACGCAGCGTCGTCTGGGCGATCTGGTCGATCGCAGAACCGACATTTTCGATCGCCACCACGGACTTGACCGGATCGATCACCCGGTAATAGGCCACCGCAGACACGCCGACGCTCACGTTGTCGCGGGTGATGATGCCCTGGGATTGAATCGGCAGCGTGACGATTCGCAATCCGACCCGGTACATGACGTCGACAAAGGGAATGATGAACCTCAGGCCGGGCGGCTTGGTGGCGACGAGACGCCCAAACCGGAGCACCACACCGCGCTCGTACTGCTTCACCACGCGAACCGACGCGACCAGCAGCACGATGACCAGGATGATGGCGATCACCAAGACGACGATCTCCGCAGCGCTCATGGCACTCCGCTTCTCGGCACCCGTTTCTGCAGGCACCTTCACCGAACATTGTCACCCCAGAATCGTGGATTGACCAGTGCGACGACGCCGAGGGAAAACGGGTGCTAACCGCAGTGCAGCCAGTAGAAGCTCTGCGCACCGAGGGTGAGTGTGAGTGCGCCCTCAGCATCGAAACTGGGGAACACCGCTCCACCGAAAAGGTCGTACAGCCGGGTGTCGGCCATCTCGGGGTCCGTGATCTGGAAAGCGACGGGGTTGTGGGAGAAGCTGAAGACGCACAGCACGGTCTCCGGCTGATCGCCGAACATCGTGCCCGTGCCCGCGTAGGTACGCGTGAACGCCAGAACCGATTCGTGGTTGGTGGTGAGAACCGTGATTGAGCCCAGACCGAATGTGGGATGGGCCTTGCGCACATGGATCACATTACGAATCCAGTGCAGCAACGATCCGGATTGGGCCAGCTGGGTTTCCACGTTCGTCTGCGCGTAGTTGTACACGAGAGACTGCACGACAGGCAGGTAGAGCTTTCCCGGGTCGGCGACGGAAAAACCGGCGTTACGGTCCGGAGTCCACTGCATCGGAGTGCGTGAACTGTCACGGTCGGGCAGCCAGATGTTGTCGCCCATGCCGATTTCATCCCCGTAATACAGGAACGGGCTGCCCGGCAGGGCGAAAAGCAACGCGTGGGCGAGCTCGAGTTCGGATCGTGAGTTGTCAAGCAGTGGAGCCAGGCGGCGACGGATGCCGATGTTCGCGCGCATCCTCGGGTCATAGGCATACCAGCCGTACATCGCCTGCCGGTATTCCTCACTCACCATCTCGAGGGTCAGTTCGTCGTGATTGCGAAGGAATACGGCCCAGCCGGCGCCCGCAGGGATATCCGTGGTCTCCGAGAGCACACGCACGAGCTCATTGGCCTGCTGCGAGCGCAGGGAGTAGAAGATGCGCGGCATCAACGGAAAATCGAAAGCCATGTGGCATTCGGGCTCTTCTTCGGTTCCAAAGAATGCGGCGACTTCGCGCGGCCACTGATTGGCTTCGGCGATCATCACCCGACCCGGGTACTCGCGATCCACGATGGCACGCAGGCGACGGATGAACTCGTGCGTGGGCGGCTCTCCTTCGCCGTTTCCTTCGTCCGATTCATACAGGTACGGGATGGCGTCGAGCCGAAAACCATCGACTCCGAGGTCGAGCCAGAAGCGCACAACCTCGAAGACCGCCTCATGCACGGCAGGGTTCTCGAAATTGAGGTCGGGCTGGTGCGAGAAGAAACGATGAAAGAAGAACTGTCGGCGCACCGGGTCGAAAGCCCAGTTCGACTCTTCGGTGTCGGTGAAGATGATGCGGATATTCGCGTATTTCTCGTCCGTGTCACTCCACACGTAGAACTCACCGAACGGCCCCTCCGGATCCTCCCGGGACTGCTGGAACCAGTTGTGCTGGTCGGACGTGTGGTTGAGCGGGAGATCGATGATCACGCGCATGTTGCGCTCGTGCGCCTTGGTGACCAGATCCTTGAATTCCTCGAGCGTGCCGAACTCCGGCAGGATGGAGCGGTAATCGGCCACGTCATACCCGCCATCCCGGAGCGGCGACGTGAAGAAGGGCGGGATCCACACCGCATCGATTCCCAACCACTGCAGGTAGTCGAGTTTGGACACGAGACCGGCCAGGTCGCCCGATCCGTCGGCGTTGCTGTCGACGAAGGAGCGCACCATGACCTCATAGAAAACCGAGCGTCGGTACCATAGCGGATTCAGGGTCAAGCCGGGCAGCTGGATAGGTGCGGTGAAGCTCACGGATGTCCTTTCGACCTGCACAGGACGCCTTACGGCGATCGATAGAAAGAGTCTAGATCTCCGCCCGCAGTGTCTGTCCAGACGAATGCACGACTCACCGATAAACTTTGTCTGATGATCGTTCCTTCGCCCTATGACGACCTGCTCCGGCAGATCCCGGTGACGCCCCGCACGCTGACCGTGTTCGGGAGCACAACCGCATTCTGGGACTACGGCAGCCCCGATGCTGCCACGACCATCGTCATGGTGCATGGTTTCCGGGGGGATCACCACGGGCTCGAACCTGTTGTGGCGCATCTTCCCGGGCTGCGCATCGTTGCGCCCGACCTGCCGGGGTTCGGCGCATCGGAGCCGCTCGTGGGCATCCGTCACGATCTCGACGGCTATTCGCGGTGGCTGCGGGAATTCATGTCGGTTCTTGCGCCGACCGGTCGAGTCGTACTCCTTGGTCATTCGTTCGGCTCCATCGTGGTCGCCGCCGCCGTGGCTGGAGGTCTGCGGGTGCACGACGTTGTTCTGGTGAACCCGATTGCCGCTCCGGCGCTGTCGGGGCCGCGCGGTGTGCTCACCCGGTTAGCGGTGTTCTACTATTGGGCCGCAGCAACCCTGCCGGAGGCCGTCGGCTTCGCCCTGCTGCGCAATCGCGTCATCGTTCGCGTCATGAGCGTCACCATGACCAAGACTCGCGAACCCGTGTTACGACGGTGGATCCACAACCAGCACGATCGCTACTTTTCCGCCTTCGCAGATCGTTCCGTCGTTCTCGACGCCTTTCGAGCGTCGGTCGGTCATGATGTGAGCGAATATGCCGCCCGGATTCAAGACCGTACGCTGCTGATCGCGGCTGAGAAAGACGACATCACCCCCTTGGCTGCGCAGTACGCCCTGCAGGGGATGTTCCCGCAGGCCTCACTCGCCGTGATCAACGACGTGGGCCATCTCATTCACTACGAGATGCCGGAACCGGCCGCCGCTGAACTGCTGCGCTTTCTCTCGGCGGGGGAGGAGACCCTGTGAAGATTGTCTTCGACTGCCGCTACACGCGCACCGACCGCCACGACGGCATCAGCCGGTACACCGCGGGTCTGGTCACCGAACTGGGCAAGGCTCATCCGCTGACCATGCTCATCAGTGACCACCGTCAACTCGCGCTGCTGCCCGACCTGCCGTGGCAGCTGGTCAGTGCTCCCACCAGCGTGCGTGAGCCCCTGGTGGCCTTGCAGGTGAATCGGCTGAACCCGGATGTCGTCTTCAGTCCGATGCAGACCATGGGTTCCTGGGGCCGGCAGTACCGGCTGCTGCTGACCGTGCACGATCTGATCTACTACCGCAATCGCACTCCGCCGCGTGAATTCTCCGGAGCGATCCGCTTGCTGTGGCGGTTGTATCACCTCTCCTGGTGGCCGCAGCGGATGCTGCTCAACCGCGCCGACGCCGTGGTCACGGTCTCCGAAACCACCGAATCGCTGATAGCCGAGCACCGCCTCACCCGCCGGCCTGTGGTCGTGGTTCCCAATGCCGCCGACAATCCGAAGGGTCCAGTCAGTCCGCGCTCAGGTCCGGAGACCGGACGGCTCGTCTATATGGGCTCCTTCATGCCCTACAAAAACGTGGACACACTCGTGCGGGCAATGACAGACCTGCCTGATCATGAGTTGCACCTGCTGAGCCGGGTGCCTGACACTGAGCGGGTGCGGCTCGCCGCCCTGGCTCCCCAGGCGCGGCTGGTCTTCCACAACGGCGTCACCGACGAGGAATACGCCGCGGTGCTGAACTCTGCCACGGCCCTCGTGACGGCCTCGCTCGACGAGGGTTTTGGAATTCCGCTGGTCGAGGCGATGAGCCTGGGCATCCCCGTCGTGGTGAGCGATATTGCCATATTTCGGGAAATCGGCGGAGATGCCGGGGTGTATTTCGATCCCACGAGCCCGGCCGCCCTCGTCGATGCCGTCAGCGCCCTGGCGGCTCCGAAAGCGTGGGCCGATCGGTCCGCCCGGTCGATACTCGCTGCCGGCCGGTTCACCTGGCAGGCTTCAGCAGACAAGTTGCTGGCCCTACTGGCGGCGCAGCCTTCCCCTAGCGGAGGACGTCGAAAGACTCAGTGACGGCGCGCACCGTGGCGTCGCAATGGGTGAGCACAATGCGTGCGCCCTGCACGGTGAAGTCGTGAACGGAGCCGTTGGCGATGATTTCATCGTGCCGCGGTCGCTTGCCTGCCGTGAAATGTCGCAGCAGGGTCCCGATGATTCCGCCGTGGCTGACCACCAGGATGGACTGTCCGGCATAGTCCAAGCCCAGGCGCTCCAGGGTGGGCAGCACCCGATCCAGGACGTGCTGCCGCGTTTCCAGGCCGGGTACGGTCACGCCGTCCGGGAAACGCGCCCGGCGTTCGAGGAATGTCAGGCCCTCCATCTCACCGTGATGGCGTTCCGTCATGGTGAGCTCGAGGTTGGGGAGGGGCAGGCCGAGCTCCCCGGCGATGATCCTTGCCGTCTCCGCCGCTCGCATGAGCGGACTGGTCACCACCGCGTCCCAGGGGCGCGACCGCAGCCGCCGGCCCGCCTCAGCGGCTTGTGCTCGGCCGGTCGCGTTCAAGGGGATGTCAGTGCTGCCCTGGATGCGCTGGCGCAGGTTCCATTCTGTCTGGCCGTGCCGAACGATCGAGATGGTCGTGATCGCTTCAGCCGGCGGCTCCGGCGTCATGGACACAGTCGCTCGGCCAGCCCGGCCAGGGTCTCCGAGGTGCCGGCATCCAGTTTCATGACCGCCCGGCCGTCACCCTTGGTTGCGCCACGGTTGATCACGATGATGGGGATCTTGCGTCGTCGTGCCTGCTCCAACAAGCGGATGCCTGAATTCACGGCGAGTGATGATCCGGCGATGACCAGCGCGTCCGCGTGCTGCACGAGTGACTGGGCCGCCGCGAACCGTTCCGTCGGGACGAATTCGCCGAAGAAGACCACATTCGGTTTGAGCATGCCGCCACAGACCGTGCATGCCGGAATACTGAACCCGTCGATGTCTTCCACGTCCGCATCACCGTCGGGGGCAATCCGCACGGCATCGGGCGTGTTCAGGAGGGGATTGGCGCTTTCCAAGCGGGCGGCCACACTGTCACGGCTGAAAGCCTGACCGCAACCGAGGCACACCACGCGGTCCATCGACCCGTGCAGTTCCACGACATGCCGTGATCCTGCGCGGGTGTGCAGCCCGTCCACATTCTGGGTGATCACACCGGAAATGACGCCGTGGGTCTCCAGACGCACCAAAGATTGGTGTCCGAGGTTCGGTTGGGCAGCCCGAAAATGCCGCCACCCGAGGTGACTGCCCGCCCAATACCTCTTGCGGGCCCGTTCGTTGCTGGAAAACGTCTGGAACGTCATCGGTGTGCGCACCGGGGCGCCCGCGCCGCGGTAATCCGGTATTCCGGAGTCCGTGCTGAGCCCGGCTCCGGTGAGGACCACCGTCCGGCGCCCGCGGAGGATGGCCGCGGCGGCCTCGACCTGGTCATTGGCGACGACGGCATCGGCCAGGGCCTCGACGAGCAGCACGTCGTCGTCATTGACGGCGACGCCATTCGCATCCGAGAGCGGGACAACGGGCGGGAGCACGTCGGCTGCCATGAATGCTCCATCCTCGTGCGTGGTGTGAAGACTCCACAGTTCTATTCTAAACTCGTCCGTTTTGAGTATTTGAATCCTGACCTGTCAGGCTGAAGCTGACAATCCTTCGAAAGGCGTTCCACTCGTGCAGATCATCCCCATCACCGAACTCGATCTGCCTGATTTGAGCGACTACTCACGCCTGACCGATGTGGCGCTGCGGCGTGTCTCGGAACCGGCCGGCGGCCTGTACATCGCAGAATCTCCCAAGGTGATCGGACGGGCGATCGCGGCCGGGCACCAACCCCGCTCCTTGCTGGTGCAGGAGCAATGGCTTCCCGATGCCCAACGTCTGCTCACTGACTGGCCCGATGTCCCTGTCTATGTGGGTGAGGCCCGGGTGCTGGAGAAGCTCACGGGCTACAACCTGCACCGTGGCGCCCTTGCCGCGATGCACCGCCCGGCCTTGCCGGACGTGGGCGACCTGATCAAGGACGCCCGACGAATCGTGATTCTTGAAGACATCGTGGACCACACCAACGTGGGTGCCATCTTCCGATCCGTCGCCGGCCTGGGGGCAGACGCCGTGCTGATCAGTCCGCGGTGCGCCGATCCGCTGTACCGTCGCAGTGTGCGCGTCAGCATGGGCACGGTCTTGCAGGTGCCGTGGACCCGACTGCCCGAATGGCCTCTCGCGGTGCCTCTCCTGCACGAGGCCGGGTTTCACCTTGCCGCCCTCGCCCTCGCCGACGACGCCGTTTCTCTCGACGTTTTTGCGAGCCGCGCACCGGAACGCGTGGCGCTGGTTCTCGGAACCGAGGGGGACGGCCTGAGCACGCATGCACTGGCCGCGGCGGACACGGTGGTGACGATCCCGATGCTGCACGGCGTCGACTCACTCAACGTCGCCTCCGCAAGCGCCGTTGCGCTGTACGCCCTCCGACGCTGACTGCACAGTCCACAGCGCTCCAGCACGTCAGATTCACCCACCGAGCATGCTCAACACGGTCGGCAGAACGGTCGGGCGCCGGCGGCGAAGTTATGCTGAGTCAATGCCTACGACCAGACGTGCCACGTTTCGACGCCGAAGAATTCTGGTTTTCGGACTGGTCGCCGCACTGCTGGGAACCGGGGGGTACGCGGCCGCCGCGGGCCTGGCGCCCGTTCCCGCCACGGCGGCCACGCTGTCGCCGCAGGTCGCGGCCACGCAGGCGTCGGCTCAGGTCGACTGGCCGGACTTCGGCGGCAGTGCCTTCGGCGCTGTCGGGTTCGCCGGCANTCTCGGCGAGGGCGGCAAACAANACGCCGTTCCGATGGCAAGCCTGACCAAGCTCGTGGTCGCCCTTGTCGTGCTCGACAAGCATCCCCTGGGTGAATCCGATGCGGGGCCCGACATCACGTTCACCGAGCAGGATGTCGCCAATTACCGTCAAGCAATGGCCAGCGGTGGCTCGTTCGCGCCGGTGGTCGCCGGGCTCGTGCTCAGCGAACGGCAGGCCCTCACTGCCATGCTGCTGCCCTCGGCCAATAACTACGCGCAATCCTTGGCGGTGTGGGCATACGGTTCTTCGGAAGCGTATCTCGAGGCTGCAGCGGCCTGGCTGGCCGAACGGGGTCTCACCGACACGGTCGTGGCTGATCTGACCGGATTGTCGGCGCAGAGTGTGAGCACGCCGGCAGACCTCGTGGAAATCGGCAAACTGGTCGAAGCGAACGCGGCACTGTCCTCCATCGTCGCCCTGCCGGCGGCGACCCTGCCCGGGGCCGGAACCGTGAACAACACCAACCTGCTACTGGGAACTAATGGCGTGGACGGCATCAAGACCGGGACCACCATCGCAGCCGGCGCGTGCCTGTTGTTTTCCACGGAGCTCACAATCGGAACCAAGGCGGTCACCGTGATCGGTGTCGTGCTCTCCGGTGACACCCAGGTCGAGGTGCGGGCTGCCGTCACCTCGCTGATCAATTCCGTGCGGGCCGGCTTCCACGACGTGCAGCTGACCGAAGCGGGCACCCGCTATGGCGAGTACGCGACGAGCTGGGGTCAATCCAGCGGCATCGTCGCTGCAGAAGCAGCCTCCGTCCTGGTCTGGTCTGACACTGCGGTCGTCGGCGTGGTGGAGGCCACGCCGGCGTCGCCGGGTCCGGCGGGTGAAAACGTCGGCACTGTCGACTTCACAGTGGGAGAGAACACGATCAGCGTGCCCCTCGAACTCGACGCGACACTGACCGATCCGGGACCGGCGTGGCGCTTCGCCAACCCGGGTGAACTGTTCGGCCGCTAGTCCTGCTGCCGCGGATCGGACATTCCCCGAGTGGCTACACCGGGGGGAAGCGTGAGCGGTCCGATGCTGGGGCGCTTGGGAGCGATATGGTCACCGGATGACTGGTGGCGCACCCGACGCAGCACCCAGGGCACCAGATACTCGCGGGCCCAGGCGAAGTCCTCGGTTCGCGCTGCACGCCAGGTCGTCGCCGGCATGGGCTCCGGCTCGCTGGGTGCCAAGTGGTGCGGCACGTTCAGGGCGTCCAGAACCAGACAAGCCACGGTGTGGTGCCCCAGGGCATTCAGGTGCAAGCGATCAGGAGCCCAGAACCGGGGGTCCTGAATTTGGGTGAGTGACCACATGTCCGCCACGATGCAGTCGTATTTCGCCGCCACCGAACGCAGGTTCTCGTTGTAGATCGCCACCTTCCCCCGGATGCTGCGGAACACGGGGGAGAATCCCACATCAGCCCCGGTGAAGAGCACGATGGTGGCACCATCTCTGCTGAGTCGTCCGACGGTCTCCTCGCAGCGTGCCGCGATCTCGTCGGGATCGGTGCCGGGACGCAGCACATCATTCCCGCCCGCTGAAATCGTGATCAGGTCAGGGCGCAACGCGAGGGCGGGCTCAATCTGTTCGTGAGAAATCTGCCGGATTAATTTTCCGCGCACGGCCAGGTTCGCGTAAGCGAAATCATCCGTGCCTGCACTCAGCACTTCGGCGACCCGATCCGCCCAACCCCGGTTGCCGCCCGGGCTGGCGGGCTCCGGATCGCCGATTCCTTCAGTGAAGGAATCTCCCAAGGCCACATAGCGGGACCACGGATGCACTTGCTTCGTCATGATTTCATTCTGCCTGAACGCACGGGCTTGTTCACAACTTGGTATCTTTGTACGAAGTGAATACTCCATCCGTTTTCGGCCCCGCCCAGGGAACGAGTGCAGCCGAACACTTGTCGCCGTCCTTCCCGGAGCGTGCCGCCTGGGGTACCGCCAGCAAGCTGCGCGCCTGGCAGGCAGAGGCCCTTGAAGCGTATTTCCAGCACGAGCCCCGAGATTTCCTGGCCGCAGCGACGCCAGGAGCGGGTAAGACGACGTTCGCGCTGAGGCTCGCCGCTGAGCTGCGTTCCCGCCGGACCATTGACCGCATCACGGTGGTCGCGCCGACGGAGCACCTCAAGACCCAGTGGGCGGACGCGGCCGCACGTGCAGGCATCCGACTCGACCCCATGTTCAAGAACGGTGACCGAATCTACGGCAGCCATTACCACGGTGTCGTCGTGACCTATGCGCAGGTGGCAGCCCGGGCCGCGTTGCACAAGGAAATCACCCAGTCCAGTCGCACGCTGGTGATTCTTGACGAGATCCACCACGGAGGCGACGCGTTGAGCTGGGGCGACGCCATTCGCGAGGCTTTCGGCCCGGCCACCCGGCGGCTGTCCCTCACCGGGACGCCGTTCCGCTCGGACACCTCGCCGATCCCCTTCGTCAGCTACTTGCCCGACAAGCACGGCATACGCATGTCACAAAGCGACTACGCCTACGGCTACGGCCGCGCCCTGGCGGACGGCGTGGTGCGACCGGTGATGTTCATGGTCTACGCCGGACATATGAAATGGCGTACGCGCACTGGCGATGAAATGGAAGCCAAACTCGGCGAGGGCAACACCAAGGACATCACCAGCCAGGCGTGGCGAACGGCGCTGGAACCCACCGGACAGTGGATCCCCGACGTGCTGCGGGCGGCCAACCAGCGCCTTACGGAGGTGCGCCATGGAATCCCCGACGCCGGCGGCCTGGTGATCGCCACCGACCAGAGCACGGCCCGCGCATACGCGGTGATCCTAGAAGAGATTTCCGGTGAAGCCGTCACCATCGTATTGTCGGATGAGAAGGAAGCCAGCGACCGCATCGACGACTTCGCCAAGAACAACCGGCGCTGGATGGTGGCGGTTCGCATGGTGTCTGAGGGCGTCGATGTGCCGCGGCTGGCCGTGGGCGTCTACGCCACCAGCGCGTCCACCCCGCTGTACTTTGCGCAGGCCATCGGCCGGTTCGTACGCGCCCGTCGGCGCGGCGAAACGGCCTCGATCTTTCTGCCTAACGTTCCCGGTCTGCTCAGCCTCGCCAATGCCATGGAGCTCGAGCGTGACCACGCCCTCGACCGCAGCAACCGTGACGACGGCGATGACGGCATGTACAACCCCGAAGATGCCATGGTCGCTGCGGCCAATAAAGACGAGAAGGCGTCCGATGACCTCGGTGAAGAGGAATTCACCTGGCAGGCATTGGACTCCCAAGCCACCTTTGACATGGTGATGTTCGACGGCGACGAGTTCGGCGAGCTGGCCGAACCCGGCACTGACGAGGAATTCGACTTCATCGGTATCCCGGGGCTGCTCGAACCGGAGCAGGTGTCTGAGCTGTTGCGGCAGCGGCAGTCCCGGCAGGCCAAGCGTTCCACGGACAAGCGCAAGGATGCGGTCACGGGGGAGATCGCCCCGCAGGACCCGCCGCCGCTCTACCGAACGCTCAAGGAACAGCGCACGCTGCTCGCGAGCCTGGTGGGCATGTGGTCCAAGCTCGCCGAAGAGCCGCACGGCATGATCCACGCCGAGCTGCGGCGGCTCTGCGGCGGTCCGGCCGTGGCGCAGGCGAGTGTCACCCAATTACAGGCACGCATCGACCTGCTCCGCCGCCGACTCGGACGCAGTTAGTTCGCGCATCATCTCAGGGCTCAGGCCGAGAGTACGACCGTCTCCGTGGCAGTCGGCACGCACAGGGCTGAGTCGAGGGCGACGAGGATATCCGTCATCAGGTCTTCCACGTGTTCGAGGCCGATAGAGAGTCGGACGATCCCGGCCGACGGCCGGGCACTGGCCTCGACCGGACGGTGCGTCAGGGAAGCGGGGTGCTGCACGAGGGAGTCGACCCCACCGAGCGAGACGGCGTGGGTAATCAGGCGGCAGGCTTCGGTGAAGCGCACTCCGGCATCGAACCCGCCCACGAAATCGAGTGCGATCAGTGAGCCGCCACCAGCGGTCTGGGAGCCGATCAGGCCGTTCGGGTCCTGGCCGGGCAACCCGGGGTAGAGCACGCGCACCAGGGCCGGGTGTCCGAGCAACCGCGCCGCGAGTTCCCCTGCCGTGGCCTGCTGGGCGCGCACGCGCACGGGAAGGGTGCGCAGGCCCCGGTGCAGCAGGTACGCCGATAGCGGGTGCAGCAGGCCGCCGGTCAATGCCCGCATCTGCCGCACTCGCACCATCCACGCTGCGGACCCGGAGATGGTGCCGCCCATGGCATCACCGTGACCACCGAGGTACTTCGTGGCACTGTGCAACACGAGGGTTGCTCCGAGTTCCAGCGGGCGCTGCAGCACGGGCGTGGCGAAAGTGTTGTCCACGAGCACCGGCACGCTGCCGGCGGCTGCGACCACTGCGCGGATGTCCGTGAGCTCGAGGGTGGGATTGGCCGGGCTCTCCAGGATCACCATTCCGGTGTCGGGGCGGATCGACGCGGAGACGCCGTCGACGTCGGTCCAGGTGACTGTGGTGCCCAAAAGCCCGGTCGCCAGCACATGGTCGGTTCCACCGTAGAGCGGGCGCAGTGCCACGACGTGGGGTGTTCCGGCCGTAACAGCCGCGAGCAGCACCGCTGACAGGGCGGCCATCCCGGAAGCGAATGCCACCGTGCCGTCGCTTCCTTCCAGGGAGGAGAGCGCGTCCTCGAATCGGGCGACACCAGGCTGCCAGAGCCGCTGGTATACGGCGGAATCACCGGGCTGGAGCACGCCCCCGGTCGCCAGGTTCTCATAGGATTCACCGCCCGAATCAACGCCGGTCAGCGGATTCGTCGTCGAGAGGTCGATGACGGGAACGTGCGATCCGGCTTGCGTCACACCGCTCATTCCGGAGTGGACGGCGCGGGTCTCTAGGCGTGGCAGCGTTGGCGACATGTTCTGACAGAAACAGATTCTCTATTTCGGCACAAGGGGGGCTGCAGACCCTGCACTGACCTCTGGCTATAATCGCATAAACTGCTTGGCAACGAAGGAGTATGCCGATGGAATCGAAGAAGCCAGAACTCGATCGTGTGGACCGCGCACTCCTGCGCGCGCTGTCCGTGAACGCACGCGCATCGGGGGCGGCTCTGGCCGCGGAGATCGGGGTGGCGGAATCGACGGTGTCCTTGCGGCTGAGACGATTGCAGCAGCTCGGTCATATTCGCGGCTACCGTGCCAATATCGACCTCGCCGCCCTCGGCGCGTCCCTGCAAGCGCTGATCTCGGTGCGGCTCGCCAAGCATGCGCGAGCTCAGATCGACGATTTCCGCGATGCCGCGCCGCACTGGCCCGGTGTGATCGGGCTCTTCCACATGGCGGGCGCAGACGATTACCTGCTTCATGTGGCCGCGGCGGACGCCTCTGACCTTCGCGACTTCGTGCTCGAGTACCTGGCCGAACATCCCGCAGTCGCCCACACCGAAACCAACTTGATCTTCGAGTACGTCGATGGAGACGGCTGGCAGGACTTGGTCAAGTAAGGCCGATGGCCCCGGTCGGAGCGACCGGGGCCATCGCACTCGTTAACGAAGTAACGCCCCCGCCAGAGGCGAGGACGTTACTGTAGCTCTATTTAGAGGGCGCGGATGTTCTCGGCCTGGGGACCCTTGGGGCCCTGGGTTACCTCGAACTCGACCTTCTGGTTCTCGTCGAGGGACTTGTAGCCATTCGACGCGATCGCGGAGTAGTGCGCGAAAACATCGGCGCTTCCGTCGTCGGGTGCGATGAAGCCGAAGCCCTTTTCAGCGTTGAACCATTTCACGGTACCTGTTGCCATTTGTAAAACTCCTCCAGGAGTGTTAGATCGACCCCGACTGTCGGGGCCGTTCGTCGCGGTATTCGTCGTCCGCTTCCGAAAGGAATGTGGCGCATCAACCGAGGTCAATACGTTTAAGACGTGCAAGCACTACAACTTCAGAATCAACACTAACGCACATCTGTGCATGGATGCCCAATCAGACGGCGTTTCGAAACAAAACCGACACACATCCTCAGGGTTCAGCCCCCGAACACGGCACGTTTTCAGGATCAATCCACCGTGACGAAGTCGATGAGCTGTTCCACCCGGCCGAGCAGCTGCGGCTCAAGGTCCGCATAGCTGCGGACCTGACCTAGAATCCGTTGCCAGGCCCGGGCGATATCGGCTTGTTCTTCATGTGGCCAGCCCAGGGCGGCGCAAATTCCGTGCTTCCATTCCAGGGATCGGGGAATGGTCGGCCACTGCGAAAGCCCAACCCGTGCCGGCTTGACCGCCTGCCAGACATCAACGTAGGGATGACCGACCACGAGCACCGAACGGCCGTGCGGTCCCCGTGCAACGGCGTCGGCGATCCGACTCTCTTTGGAGCCGGGTACCAGGTGATCCACCAGAACTCCGACCTTGCGCTTGTCTGACGGCCCGAAGTCCTTCAGAATCTGCTCCAGATGATCAACGCCCTCAAGATACTCCACGACCACTCCCTCAATGCGCAGATCGGCGCCCCACACTTTTTCCACGAGCTCGGCATCGTGACGGCCTTCGACGAAGATGCGACTGGCACGGGCGATCCGTGCCGGGGAATCCTTCACGGCCATAGACCCGGAAGCGGTGCGAGCCCTGCCCAGGGCGGCGGCCATCGTGGGCGCGATGAGCACGATGGGCTTGCCATCGAGCAGGAAACCTTTTCCCAGTGGAAACAACCGGAGCTTTCCATGCCGGTCTTCGAGGGTGACGATATTCTTTTCGATACGGATCACGGCTCCACAGAATCCTGTTGCTGTTTCCTCGATCACGAGGTCACGCGTGGCTTCCTGGGTGGGAATGATGATGCGGCCGGCTTTCTGCCAGCCGGGGGAGAGTACATCTGCGCTGTATCGATCGTCCATGGAATCGACGCTATCCGACGTCGGGTGCGAGGCCGGCTCAGGCACGAAGCACACTTCCTGATTCGGGGACTGTGAGCTGGAGTAATCTGGACGTATGTGTGGTCGATTCATCATCAGCGATACGGCGTCCGATCTCGCCGCCATGTTCGAGGTTGAACACGAAGGGGGGAACCTGCCCGAACCGTCGTGGAACATCAAGCCGACCGATCAGATACCGATCGTCCTGGAATCGGCCAAGCAACAGCCCCCGGTTCGGCGGCTGGAGTCTGCGAGGTGGTCGCTCATTCCGTCCTTCGCCACAGAATTGACGTCTTCCTTTCCCACTTTCAATGCCCGCTCTGAAACAGCCGCCGATAAGCCCACCTTCAAGGCATCCGTCGCTTCCCGGCGCGCCCTGATCCCGGCAACGGGCTATTACGAATGGCACACTGAAGGAACGAAGAAGACGCCGTACTTCGTGCATTCCGATGACGGACTTCCCCTTGCCTTCGCCGGCCTCTATTCGTGGTGGAGGAATCCTGCTGTCGCTGACGACGATCCGACACGCTGGGTGCTCTCGGCCACCATTTTGACCGCAGATGCCCAGGGGCCGCTGGCGAGTATTCATGATCGCATTCCGGTGGCCCTCCCCGATGAAGCCTGGGACCAATGGCTTGACCCGAACACGGTCGGGGATCAGGACTTCGTAGACGCCGCTGTCTCAGCGTCACGGGATTTGGCCGCCACCCTTCGCTTTTATGAAGTGGCCCCGCTGGTCGGCAACGGCCCTGAGCTCATCGATCCCCTGCACGCGGGCTCGGCCGACGCCGACACCGAATAGGGCGGCTCAGGCGCAGTCCGCTGCGCCGAACCGTGTTGATCCAGCTCATCTTTTCCAAGATTGGTGAAGCTTCGGCGACGAGGACAGGTACGCTCGAATAAGGTGGCCGGAGTTCCTGCTCGGACACCACTTCGAAAGGATCACCACATGAATATCGTCGCCTTTATCATCGCGCTGGCGATCTTCATCTTCGGCATCTGGCTTTTCGGCCTGGCATTCACCGTCGCTGTGCTGCAGGCACCCATTTTCATCGCCGGCGTGCTCGCGATTGCCTTTGCCCTGGCCATCCCGTTTCACATTCTTCGCAGCTAACGTCGCCGCGGCAGCAGCTCCATACGAACACCAGTGCACTGCGTGGCCCGTCTATGGGGCTAATGCAGCGCCGGTCAGTGGAGGCATCGTCGATCGGGCCCTGTTCTCAGCCACGTTGACATTGACGACGGCCTTCGTCGCAGCAGCGGGCCTTCCATGCAACGATCACGTCCGAAAGCCAGGAGCGCTCCAGCTGACGATAAGCGTGCCCAAAAAACGCGCGCGCCGGGTCGACATGCCCTGATCGCCCGATGTGGCCCTTCGTTGATGACCGCAGCAACGCCAGCCTACGGCGGGATTTCAGGCTTGCACGATATGTTGATGTACTCAATCACCGACAGCCCAACCGTACGAAAGGTATTTCCCAGGATGCACGAGAGCCCCGCAGCGTCCACCCCGTACGAGGTTCTCGGAGTTGCCTCCTCGGTCAGCGATGACGCCCTGCGACGTGCCTATCGCCTGAAGCTTCGAAAGACGCATCCCGATGTCGGCGGCAGTGCCGCGCAGTTTCAGGCCGTTCAGACCGCTTGGGAGCGCATCGGCACCCCGGAGGGCCGCGCGGCCTATGACCGAACGCGTTTCGGTGATGCCGAGGCCACGGCGGACCCGTTCCGCGCTTCGGCGACACCCGGATCCTCGGCGGCGTCCCGAGCGTCACAGACCGGGCTCAAGACGCGCATGCACGGCCACCCGGGAGGCCAGGTTCGCCAGCGCTATCTCAACCTGATCAGGGAATGGGCAGGGCGAGGCACCGTCATCGATGACCCGTACCTGCCATCGCTGGTGCGTTCAGCGCCGCGCGGCATCCGGCACGCCTTGGCAAAAGCCCTCGCCGAGGAGGCGACGGCCCACTTGGTCTCCGGTCTCGGAATCGGTTTCACGGCGTGGCACGATGTGGACGCTGGAAACGGGAGCGACAAACTCGATCATGTCGTGCTCGGCCCTGCGGGACTGTTCGCCATCCTCTCCGAAGACTGGGGCGGCTCCGTTCAGCTGCGCCGAGGAGAACTCGTCGGCGACGAGATCGATGACGACGAAGATCCGTTGCGCAGCTTCCAGGCCAGCGCCAAGGCATTCACCCGTCTTGTGCGCGTTCGCTTCACCGGACTCATCGTGGTTGTTCCGGACGGATCCGTTGAGGGAACGCCGACTGTGGCTAAGCGCGGACGCCATCCCTTGGTCATCGTCGTGCCCCGGTCGCGGCTCAACGGGCTGCTGCGGGATGGTTTCTTGGGCATGGAGCGTGGCAGCTTCGAGAAGGTGTTCGAGTTGCGCAGTACGCTGCAGAACGGCATCCGCTTCGTCGCAAGCTGACACCGGCCGAATATGGCGTCGGGCTACGGGGCCAAGAATTCCCGGAGGTCCGCGATCACGCTGTGTCTGGACTGATTGCGTTCCTGAGCGAGTTGCTCGATCAGCCAGTTCATCGAAACAATGGTGCCGCCCAGGAGATTGCTCGCATCCAGGGATAGTCTCGCGTCATCGTCGATGGTGGCCGTGTAGGCGTCCACTTCGTTCATCCGGCTCAGGGCCAGGTGCATCGCGGCGCTGTTCGTGTCATCGGTTGCAGTTGTGTCCCACGTTGAGACAGCGTCTAGGAGAACATACGAGGCCTGCCGGCCGCCCTCGGGAATGTTGGTCATGCCTTCAGAGTGACACAACCGCCAGGCGCGGAACGATTCCGGACTCCTCTCGTGTGAGCCCAGGACAGGTGCCGCCTGCCTGGGTCGTGCGTCCTGGTCAGCGCAGACCGAGCTTCTCCACCCAGTAGGCCAGGAAGCTGGCGCCCGCCTCGTCGTGGATTTGCTCACCCATCACGATGACGGGGTAGGGGCTGTCGAGAATGCCGTCCAGGGGTCGCACATCCACGTGGGACACATCGAACCCGGCCTCATGCAGGTAGTCCGCCATCCGGTAGTCACTGCGGGAATCCCCGACCGAACGCCACAGGCGGGGGAGTGCGCCCCCGTCCGCGAAGAAGGCGAGAGCGCGTTCGGCTGCGTGGTTCTTATCGAGACTGACCGACTCGATATCCGTGGAGATGATGGTGGAATCAAGGCGAAACGGCACCGTGCCCTCCGAGTTCGGGCTGACCCGGTCCTCGAAGCGCACACCCAGGCCGTGCCGGTCCAGGACGGCATAGGCGGCATCGTTGAAAGCCGGCTGACGGCGCTTGTACTCAGCACCGGTGACATCCGTTCGTTGTTCGACCGACACCATCGCCTGCTTGGTTTCGTCGAAGAACATCGTGTCGGAAAAATCATTGTTGACGAGATGACGCAGTTCTTGGACAACCGCTTGCGGGAGAGCCACGCTCTCATCGACAATGACGTCCCCCATACCGGCTGCTCCGATGGCAAACCATACGGCTCCCTTTTCGCAGACACCGTACATGCGAAATGCCTCCGGAAGACCCTCGGCAAGAAGGGGAGCGACGACCTGCTCGCGAATGAATGCCGCAGAGCGACCCGTGATGAAGGCAATGGGCACATTGGCCCCGGCGAGGGCGACGAGGTCGGTGAGAATGCTCGGCGTTGAAATTGTTCGGGTGAGGGGGCTTGCGATAGGCCCGTCAACGTCGAGTAGGAGTCCCAGCGGGGATGCAGTTGTTGGCATGACTCATCATTTCACGGGCCACGCATTCCTCGAATTCCCATGAGCAACCACGCCGCCTGTGCCCTGAACGCCTATCCTTGTCAGAGATGATTACCAGAAGAGAAGTCGCACTGCGCTTGGATATCCCGCTTGAGATGGCGGCACGTCATGGCATTCCTTCGCGCATGGGTGATGCGCAGCTTGCCAAGCTGGAAGAGGACCCACCCGCCTGGCTGCTTCAGTCGCGGGCCAACCGCACCGGGAAGAAGCCCGTCTGGGTGCAGCTCACCTGTGACGTTTGCGGCTATACGGAAGCGGTGCGCCCGAAGAAATGGTGGCCGGCGTTCACCTATGTCAGTTGCTCGAACCATGGGTTCGACGAAGTGCCTGAACCTGCCGCCGGGCTCATGCGTACCGAAAGCGACGGTATCGGCAGCCAATTCATCGGTATCACCGACGAGGCCCTGAGCGGTTCCCCAGCGGGGGAGTGAACAGCCCGGCTGCGCATCAGCCTCTGTGGTCCGTACGGGGGGTGTACCCGCTGTGCCAGAGGGGGCAATTCTCAGCCTCCTGGCGTACATTTAGATGCATGAATACTTGCGAAAGAGGTCGCTGATCGTGCCGCACACCGCACTCAAATGGCTTCCAGCCATCGTCGTTCCCGCGGTCATCATTGCTGGCGTCATTGCCGTTCCATTGCAGGCGGGGGCAGCTGTGGACTTGCCGGATAAGACTCCGGAGCAGATTCTCTTGATGGTGAACGACAGCACCGTGAAATCATTCTCCGGTTCCGTTGAACAGAGCTCTGACATCGGATTGCCCTCGCTGAACCTGAGCACGGGCATGTCCGATTCCATGACCAAGTCCATGTCGGACGCTGCGCCGAAGGGAATGTCCGAGTTGGTGCCCGGCGCTGCCAGCACAGGAGCCGTCACGGCCGCCCTTGAACTTCTGACCGGAACGCACAAGGCCCGCGTGTACGTCGACGGACCCTCCAATGCGCGGGTGCAGATCCTTGATCGAATGGCTGAACGCGACTTCATCGTGAACGGCACCGACGCGTGGTCTTATAACTCACGCACCAACAAGGCCTCGCACGCTGCAATCCCCGCAGATCTCACGTCCACTCTGAAGGACAAGGCCGCTGCTCTCAAGGCCCTGGCCCCCACCGACTTGAGTACACCCGCGCAGGTCGCCGAACGTTTCCTGGCCGACGTCGATCCGAGCACGACTGTCTCGGTGGGCAAGGACGGGTCTGTGGCGGGACGCACCGCCTACGAACTCGTGCTGACGCCGAAGGTGAGTGACACACTCGTCAAGTCCGTCACGATCTCCGTTGATTCCGAGACCGGACTTCCCCTTCGGGTGACGGTTGCTGCCGCCGGACAGGAAGCACCGGCGTTTGACATGGCCTTCACCAGCATTGACCTGACGGCGCCCTCGGCCGATCGGTTCGCCTTCACGCCGCCCAGCGGCGCCACGGTGACCGAGGTGCCGGTACCCACGGCCGCGGATATCGAGAAAATGAAGTCCGAGTCTGGTCAGCGTTCATTCATGGGCGATGTCCCGGTCGTGACGGGTACCGGGTGGAACTCAGTGGCCCAGATCTCCGCCGCTTCCGTGCCGGCAGAGCTGTCAGCTTCACCGCTGTTCACCCAGCTCACGACAGAGGTCGCCGGTGGGCGTGCACTCACCACGTCGCTGGTGACGGTGTTCCTTGCCACTGACGGGCGCGTGTTCGTCGGGGCAGTGCCGCTCGAACGTCTGCAAGCTGCCGCCGCGGCGCAGTGACGCTCGTCGACGCGACACCGGCCGTGTCGGTCTCACCAGCTCCGGG
>JGI24770J26754_10000449_pt1 | contig 29057 bp, 24 predicted proteins | sample LakOneMetagenome_FD_26754 | JGI IMG/M metagenome (IMG submission 26754) | reverse complement strand
AGCGCGTCGGAATCGCCCTGCTCTACTACGTTACCTTCGCTCATCACCATGACCTCGTCGCTCATGTATTTCACGACGGCGAGATCATGGGAGATGAAGATGTAGGAGAGACCAAACTCATCCTGCAAGTCCTGCAGCAGATTGAGCACCTGCGCCTGCACCGATACGTCCAGCGCCGAGACCGACTCGTCGCAGATGAGGATATCCGGCTTCATGGTCAGGCAGCGGGCAATGGCGATGCGCTGACGCTGTCCGCCAGAAAACTCGTGCGGGTACTTGTAGAAACTCATCTCGGGCAGGCCCACTTTGGCCAGCAGCTCGAAAGCCATCTTCGCGCGATCCTCGGCCCCACTGCCGATGCCGTGAACGATCATCGGCTCACAGATGATCTGGCCCACAGTGAAACGCGGGTTGAGCGAGGCGTACGGGTTCTGGAAGACGATCTGGATGCGCTTCTTGTANGGCAGAAACTCTTTCTCGCTCATCGCGAANATGTTCTTGCCATCAAACCAGGCCTCACCCTTTGTTGCATCATGCAGGCGCATGATGGTGAGACCAACGGTCGTCTTGCCGGAGCCGGATTCGCCAACCAGTCCAAGCGTCTTGCCCTTGCGCAGCTTGAACGAAACATCAGTTGCCGCGTGGAAAACGCGCTTGCCGAACAGGCCTTCGCGCGAGACGAAATCCTTGCACAGGCCCTTGACCTCAAGCACGACCGGGTCGCTCTCGTTCACGCCACGCGAACGCTGTTCAAGACGCATGGCATCGGCACGGCCCGCCATGAAGTCGTCAATGACTGGCAGCCGCTTCGGTCGCGAATCCACGACCGGGCGGCACGCAAGCAACGCCCGCGTGTAATCGTCCTTCGGCGCGGAGAAGACGTCCCGCGCCGCGCCCTGTTCGCGGATTTCGCCGTTGCGCATCACGACCACGCGGTCCGCGATGTCGCCAACCACGGCGAGATCGTGCGTAATGAACAACACGCTCATGCCATGCTTCTTTTGCAGCGCGGCGATCAGATCGAGGATCTGCTTCTGGATCGTGACATCGAGCGCCGTGGTCGGTTCGTCAGCGATCAGAAGCTTCGGCTCACAGGCGATGGCCATCGCAATCATCACGCGTTGCTGCTGGCCGCCCGACATCTGGTGTGGAAAGCTGTCGATTTTGATCGTCGGCTCGGGAATGCCCACTTCCGTGAGCAGCGCGATCGCGCGCTCACGCGCGGCCTTGCCAGCAAGGCCCTTGTGTTCCTTGAGCACTTCTTCGATCTGGTAGCCCACGGTGAACACGGGGTTCAGCGAGCTCATCGGCTCCTGGAAGATCATCGAAATCTTGCTACCGCGCAGCGCGCGCTTCTCGGCATTCGAGAGCGTCAGCAGGTTCTTGCCTTCAAATTCGATCGCGCTCGCCTTGTCGACGGTCGCGTTTTCCTTGGGCAACAGGCCCAGCACCGCGAGCGAAGCCACGGATTTACCGGAGCCAGACTCGCCAACCAGTGCAACCGTCTGGTTTGGCATGACGTCAAAGGAGATGCCTTTCAGCGCTTCGAACGAGTTGGTTTTGTCAAGACGAAACTTGACGCGCAGATTCTTGATTGACAGTAGGGGTGTGCTCATGGTCGCCTCTTACTTCAATTTCGGATCGAGCGCATCGCGCAGCGCATCGGTAAACAGGCTGAATCCGGTGACCAGAATCGCCATGAANGCGGTGGCTGCCGCCAGTTGCCACCAGTAGCCAAGGATCAGCTCGTTCTGCGATTCGTTCAGCATCGAACCCCAGCTCACGGTGTCCACCGGCACACCGAAGCCCAGGAATGANAGGATCACCTCGGATTTGATGAATAGCACCACATGCAACGANAGCTGCACCAGNACCACGTGTGAAATGTTGGGGAAGATGTGCACGAACATGCGCCGCATGTTGGATGCACCAATNGCATTGGCCGCGCGCACATAGTCGCGGGCCTTNTGTTTCAGGTACTCCGCGCGNACGAGCCGGAAGATGCTCGTCCAGCCGGTCAGGCCNAGNATCAGCACTACGGTCAGAACGCCTTTCTGCTTGAGCACGGCGGCAATTGCGAGCACCAGCAGGATGTANGGAATGGAGCTGAAGATCGAATAGAACCAGTTCAGCGCATCATCGGTCTTGCCGCCGTAATAACCGGCAAAGGCGCCAAGAATTGTCCCCATCAAGGTGGCAACGATTGCCGCCGCGAAGCCCACCAGGATCGACGTCTCGGAGCCCTGAATCACCTTGCTCAAAACGTCACGGCCCCATTTGTCGGCGCCAAACGGCAAATGCTCCAGACGCTTCTCGTCCACCACNGCAGCCGCGCCATCGCCGGTGCGGCCGAGCTGTTTGCGCAACTCCACCATCACCTCGGCGAGCGGATCAACCACCTTGATGCCCGAATCCACGGGCCCCGTGGCTTGCCCGAGTTGTCCTTTGAGTTCGCTGATCACGGCGCGCAGCGGATCACGCTCATTGAGCAGCTCCACCTTGGCGGCCCCGTCCACGGCCGGGCCGGAATCGGTTGCTTTGCCGGCCTTGAGGTCTGCAGCGGGCACGTGGCTGTCCTTGAACCAGGTCGGTGGCGCGTAGTTGATGGCCACCTCCCGGTTCCAGTCCCTGGCGATCAAGCCGAAGAACGCCGCCAGCGACAGCAGCAGGAAAACAATCACCACGACCATCGAGACGACCGCGATACGGTCAGCCATCAGTCGTTTCCACGCCAGCGACCACAGGCCCGGCGAGCGCTCGATGCCCATCGGCACCCCGGTAGAAGTCATTGCAGCAGTTGTCATCAATGCCTCCGGCTTATTTGAGTTCGACGCGCGGATCGACTGCCTTGTAGAGCAAGTCCGCTGCGAGGTTGGCCAGCATCGTGGCAAGGGCGACGTACACCGTGATCGCCTTGATCACCGGGAAGTCCGACCGCTCTACTGCGAGAATCACCTCGCGACCGATGCCAGGCACCGAGAAGAAGCGCTCGATCAGGAAAAGGCCCACGAGCAGACCCGGCAACTGGATCATCAGGTTGGTGATGATCGGAATCGACGCATTGCGCAGGACGTGCACGAACATGACCCGGTTTTCCGACAGACCCTTGGCGCGTGCCGTGCGAACGTAATCCTGATTCACCTCGTCGAGCAGGAACGTCCGGTACAGGCGGATATTCGGCGCCAGCGAAACCACCAGCGCAATCAACACCGGTAACGCCGCGAACTTGAACAGATTCTCGGCGAACGAATTGCCCCAGCCCTGGACCGGGAACCAGCCGAACTTGTAGGCGAGCCAATACTGGAACACGATGATGTAGACGAGAATGGATACCGACTGGGCGACGGTGCACGTCACCATCGCGGCACGGTCGGTGAACGACCCGCGCACATATGCCACCGCCAGCGCGATGCTCACCGCAATCACCGTCTCCAGAATCAGCAACGGTATGCCGATCATCAGTGAAGCGGGAAGGCGCGTGGCAAAGATACTCGACACGACTTCGTTGGTGCTCCAGCTCGAACCAAAGTCAAAGGTCACCACCTGTTTGACGAAGATCAGCAGTTGCATCCAGTACGGTTCGTCAATGCCAAGCTGCTTGCGGATGTTGGCGATTTGCTCCGGGTTGGAAATCTTCCCCGCGAGCAGATAGGCCGGGTCGCCCCCGACCACGTTGAACAGGAAAAATATCAGGAGAATCACGCCCGCCATGGTTGGCAGGATTTGCCACAGGCGGCGAACGATATAGCCAGTCATCGCCTATTTCCCCTTGCCACTACCGGCCATGTTGACGTCGTAGTACAACCAGTCCGCCAGCAGCACCGGGTGCTTCTTGTAGCCCACGACCCACGGATAAATCATCTGGTTGCGATAGCGCGTGACGCCCAGCGTCCACGGCGTATCGGCCTCGAACTGCTTCTGCATCTCAAGGTAAATCTTGTCGCGCTCCGGGCCGTCCGGCAACAACGCCGACTGTTCGTAGAGCTTGTCGTAGGCTTCGCTCTTGTAGCAGCCGTTGTTCGATTCGCCAATGTTCTTGCTGTAAAGCAGTTGCACGAAGTTGTCGCCGTCAGGATAGTCGGCAATCCAAGCGGCACCGCGAATCGCAATCTGACAGCGCTTCTCGCGCTTGATCGAGTCCGCGAACTTCTCTTTCTCTGCCTCGTAGCGAATGCCGACCGCATCCATGTTCTTTTTGTAGAGCTCGTCAAACTCGCGTTCCAGCGCGATGGGGGTTGACGTGTACTTGAACACAAACGGCTTGCCATCCGGTGTATTGCGATAGCCGTCTGCGCCCTTTTTGTAGCCAAACTTGTCGAGCAGCGCGTTGGCCAGCACCGGGTTGTAGCTGATGCTGGATACAAAATCCGGCTTGTTGCCAGCTACGCCCGGCGGTACCAGAAATTCGGCGCGAACGGCGTTGCCCTTGCGGATAATTTCAATTTCTTCATCACGATTGATCGCCATCGCAGCTGCCCGGCGCAGCGCAATCTTGTGCGTCTCGGCGCCGCCCCATACCGGGTCGTTCCACTGGAAGTAGGTGTAGGTGTACTCCGGGTCCAGCAGTCGCTGCACGCGAATGCCCAGCGCCGCCAGGTCCGGTGCCAGCTTGCCACCGGGCAGCGCCTGTTTGATGAACGACTGCGGCATGTTGAGTACATCAAGCTGCTGGTTCTTGAATGCCAGCCAGCGCGATTGCTCTTCCTCAATCGGGTAGATCTCGACCCTATCAATGATGGCGATGGGCTTGCCCTTCATCGCCTTGACGATTACGTCGTCATACGCGTTCTTGCCCGAAGGCTTGAAGTCCCACGTGCCGCCGCGCCAGTTCGGGTTCTTCTCAAGCACCATGCGCTGTCCACGCACCCATTCCTTGAGGTAGTAGGCACTGGAACCTACTGGATGACTTTGCGCATCGTTGGGATATTTTTCAATGACTTCACGGGCGACGATGGCGTTGCCGTTGTGCGCCAGGACATAGCCGAAGTTGTAATCCGGTTTGGTCAGGTGGATTTTGAGGGTGTAAGGATCAACAATCTCAAGTCCCGCGACTGGAGCATCCCAATTAAGCTTGCCAGCCTTCTTGCCGGCCTCGTACCACTCGTTGAGTCCGACAATTTTGTCGGTAATGAGGAAGCGCCAGACCGGCTTGATCGAATCATCAAAGTGGCGCTTGAACGTGTAGGCGATGTCGGTCGCCGTCAGCTCGCGCTTCTTTCCGCCAAACACCTCGTGCGGGGCGAAATACACGCCCTTCTTCAACTTGAGGGTGTAGAGCTTGCCGCCCTCTTCCACAGTTGGCATCTCGGTCGTAATTTTTGGAACCAGCTTGGCCGGCTCAGCCAGATAGTCATACGTCAAGACGGTATCGAAAATACCGTCGACGACGATTGCCGAATACAGATCGTGCACCGTGTGCGGGTCGAATCCCGACTCCGCGACCGGGAATGCCAGACGGATGACCTTATTGCCGTCCGTGCTCTTGACCGGCGACGTCGTCGAATTCACGGCGGCGCCTCCTTCCGGTGACGTTCCCCCGCATCCCCCCAGGCTGCCCAGTCCCGCAATGCCGATCAGGCTTGCAGCGAGCACCCGCCTCAGTTGCCACATGAGAGGCAAAGTTGCCATATTTTTCTCCGGTCTTGTGAACCGCGATAAACGTAAAGCGGCGATTGTACGGGGCACGCAGCGCAGTTGCCCTTGCGCCAGCCATAAAGACGTGACAAGGCTACGACAAGGCGTTTCAAACCCGCCAGTCCGCGAGCTGATCGCCTGGGGCATTTCCCGGTTTCAGGGCCAGCGCGGCGTCAGGCGTGTCAACTGCGGCGAAACACCGATCAGCGCCATGCCCAGGAGGGTCACCAAATCCGGCACCGCGCCAAAGACCAGCCAGCCAATCGCGACCGAAAGCAGCAACTGCATGTACATCCACGGTGCGATGACCGGCGCCGGCGCCAGCGTATAAGCGCGGATCAGCAGCAGATGCCCGAATGCGCCGAGCACGCCGGTCAGCAGAAACACCACCCAGGTCAACGGCGCCAGCGTGCCCATCCAGCCGGCCTGCCACCAGAACGGCATCGATACGGTCATGAACAGTGCGCCCACCATGCCGGCGTAGAGCAACTGCGTACTGCTGCGCTCTGATCGGGTGATCGACGATGACGCCGACCGGGTCAGGGTCTGGTAACCAGCGTTGCAACAGGCCGCTGCAATCACCAGTCCCACGCCAATCATCGGCAGTTCGCTTCCCGGCCGCACCACAATCAGGACACCGACAAAGCCAAGCACCACGGCTACCAGCGCCCATTTGGTCGGATGCTCCTTCAGGAACCACGCCGACAGGCCCGTCGTGAATATCGGCGTCAGGAAGAACAGCGCCGTGCCTTCTGCCAGCGGAATGAACTTGAGTGCCGCGAAATAAAGCAGGGTCACCACGACCATCAAGGAGCCGCGGGCCCACTGCACGCTGGGTCGCACCGCGCGGAACAACTGCCAGCGGTCGCGCGGGAAGAAAATGATCAGCACCACCATAAGGTGCCCGAAGTAGCGTGACCACGTCGTCGCGGCCACGGGCACTCCCTTGCCGCCGAGGTATTTGCCGCTGGCGTCGAGGCAGATCAGCAGCGACAGCGCACACATCATGAGGACAATGGCGCGGCGGTGGTCTTTGCGATGGGGCATTTCCTGCATTTTGCCGCTTGCAGGCTGTAGGACAACTGCGTCACTTCAGTTGAGCGGGACAAACGTACGAATTTGCGTGACAAAATGTCGGCATGATCACACCTGTCATTCTCTGCGGAGGCAGTGGCACCCGCCTGTGGCCGCTCTCACGCTCGCACATGCCCAAGCAACTGCTCGCGGTGCATGAAGAGTCCACCATGTTGCAGGCTACGGCCCGCCGGCTGTCGGACTTCCCATCCGCGCAATCAAGCGCACCCATCGTTGTCTGCAATGACGCGCACCGCTTCGTCACCCGTCGGCAACTGCTGGAAATCGGAGAATCGCACGCGCAACTGATCGCCGAACCGACTGGCCGCAACACGGCGCCCGCCCTCACGCTTGCCGCACTGCGCAGCCTGACCGTACAGCCCGGCACGGACCCGGTACTGCTGGTGATGCCGGCCGATCATGTCATCAGCGACGTCGGTGCATTCCAGCGTGTGGTCGCCATTGCGCTACGCGCTACCACGACCAGCGATGCGTCGGGGGACGCCATTGTCACTTTCGGCATCGTGCCGACCGAGCCCGCCACCGGTTACGGCTATCTGCGCATGGGCGGCACCAGCGCCTTTGATCCAGCCGCTTTTGTGCTCGACCGCTTCGTGGAGAAGCCGCCACTGGATAAGGCACAGGAATATGTCGCCAGCGGCGAATACTTGTGGAACAGTGGTCTCTTCGTGATGCGTGCCAGCGTCTGGCTGAAGGCGATGGCGGCGCTGGAGCCGGTAATGCTTGCTGCCTGCGAAGCCGCGATTGCTCAAGCAAAGTCGTCTGGTGACGATCTGCTGCCGGACCCCGTCGCGTTTGCGACCTGTCCGTCGAACTCCATCGACTATGCCGTCATGGAAAAACTCGCCGCACATCCCGCGCTCAACATCCACGGCGTGGTAGTGCCGCTCGACGCTGGCTGGAGCGACATTGGCGCCTGGGACAGTGCGTGGGCAATTGCAACCAAGGATGATCGTGGCAACGCCGCCATTGGTGAGGCAATTTTCGAGAACTCGAACAACACCTACGTGCGCACCACCGGCCCCAACGCGCCGGTCGTCGCCTGCGTGGGGATCGACGACGCCGTGATCGTGCATACGCCGGACGCGATTCTGGTGGCGAGCAAGGACCACGCGCAGGACGTCAAGAGAATCGCCGCAACACTTTCCGCGCGCAGCGACAGTCGCGCCGAATTGCACCGCAAGGTATTCCGTCCGTGGGGTTGGTACGACTCACTTGGTTCGGGGCCCAACTCCGAGGATGGCGCCGGCTTTCAGGTCAAGCAGATCGCGGTCTATCCGGGGCAAAGCTTGAGCCTGCAGATGCATCACAAGCGCGCCGAACACTGGGTCGTGGTCAAGGGCACAGCGACGATCACTGTTGGCGAGCGTGTTCAAGACTATCTGCCCAATCAACATGTGTTCATCCCGCTAGGCGATGTGCACCGGCTGGAAAACCGCACCGATTCACTGGTGGAAATCATTGAGGTGCAGCTCGGCAGCTATCTCGGCGAAGATGACATCGTGCGTTTTGAGGACAAATACCAGCGCACCTGATGTCGTGACCTCGCGGCGGTGCGCACGCATACGCCCGGCTGCGCGGGCATTGAAAATTCCGTCCCCGACGCAACCCTACAATGCAGTCAAACTGCACTCTAATGCCCGCCATGAATTCCAATCCACACGTCTTTGACGTCACCGTCGAGAACTTTGAAACCGACGTCATCGCGGCGTCCGACACAACACCCATCGTGATCGACTTCTGGGCGCCGTGGTGCGGCCCATGCAAGACGCTGACACCGATTCTGGAAAAACTGGCGCTGGAGTACGGCGGCCGCTTCCGTCTCGCCAAGGTCAACTCCGACGAGCAGCAGGAAATCGCCAGCATGTTCGGCATCCGCTCGATCCCGACGGTCATCGCGCTGAAAGACCAGAAGCCGGTGACGGCGTTTCAGGGCGCTCAGCCCGAGAGCACGGTGCGCCAGTTCCTCGACAAGGTCGTGCCTTCGGTCAGCGATGAAAAACTCGGCAAAGCGAAGGCGAAACTTGACGCCGGTGACATCGAGGGCGCGGTCGATGAATTGCGGGTTGCGCTCGCGCTCAATCCGCAGCTCGACTCGGCGCGCGTGATGCTCGCCGACATTGCGATGCGTGACAACCGCATTGACGAGGCGAAGGGCTATCTCGACGCCTGCAAGCCGCTGACCCGCATGGATGAAGAGTTCCAGCGTGTCGCGACCAAAATTGTCGCTGCCGAGGAAGCGGGGAACTCACCCGAAGCGGCGGCGCTCAAGGCCCGCATCGACAAGGACGCGAGCGATCACGACGCGCGCTTTCATCTGGCGGCGGTGTACGCCGCGCAGAGTCAGTTCGAGCCGGCGTTTCAGACACTTCTGGAATCGGTACAACTGGACCGCGCGTGGAATGAGCAGGCCGCGAAGAAACGCATGGTCGAATATTTCACGCTCGCCAAGGAGCAGCCGGAGCTCGTGCGCCGCTACCGTCAGGCACTGGCCGCGACGCTCAACTAGACTAACAGCTTTTCGCCAAAACCCTTTCCACATAGGGGTAAAAAGCGAATTCTGCCTAAAGTCGATTATTTGCGTTTTTGTGCGCTTACCCCGATGCAATAAGCTTTCACAAAAAAGCTGAAAGCCGCCTGACCAGTGCCACCGTTCCAATGCACAATAGCGCCGAGAGAGGTTCCATTCGTGCCAGCTACCCCACCGACCATCCTTGTTCAACGTGCCGCAGCCGGTGATTCCGACGCCATGCGAGCGCTGTTTTCGAGTCTTTATCCCGACATCAAACGCCTCGCGCGCGGCCGCCTCGCGCAGGCCGGCGGCGTGACCGGCCTCAACGCCACGGCGCTGGTGCATGAGGGCTTCATGCGAATGGCCGAGCGCGAGGGTCTGCAGGGCCAGACGCGGTTGCAATTCTTCGCCTACATCGGCAAAGTGCTGCGCTCCATCGTGATCGATTTCGTGCGCGAGCGCGACGCCGAGAAACGCGGTGGTGGCATGACGCTGCTCACCATGTCGCATGCCGACGGCACGCTGGCGCCGTGGATGGATGTGACCGATATGCTGGCGCTTGATCAGGCGCTGGATCAGTTGCAGAAGCTCGACGTGCGGCTGTATCAGGTCATTGAGCTGCATGTGTTTTCCGGGCTGTCGCTACAGGAAGTCGCCGACGAGCTGGGCGTCACGCTGCGCACCATCAATCGTGACCTGCTGAAGGCACGCGCGCTACTGTCGCGCGAGCTCGGCACCGAGGGCGCAACGCCCGCCTAGCGTCACCGCCGCACATGACTGACCCGATCAAGCTCGCCGAGTTGCCGCCGCAGCTCTGGCAGCGCGTTTCCGATCTCTTTGACGAGGTCCTGGACCTCGATGAGTCGGATCGCATCCAGTTCATCCGCACCATCTGGGCCAGCGAACCGCAGGTTGCCAGCGAACTGATGGCGCTGCTGGTGGCAGCGGCGCAGGTCAACAAGACGAANTCNCTGGCGCAGGCACCNTTCGATGCGGTACTCGGCGANGCGCTGTCGGAACCGGTGCAAGGATACTGCGCNGGCCGCAAATTTGGTGCATGGACGCTTGAAGATCGCCTCGGTCAGGGCGGCATGGGCGAAGTGTGGCGGGCGAAACGTAGCGACGGTCTGTACAAGGCCGCCACCGCGATCAAGCTGCTGCGCACGGATCTGCCGAGCGACAAGCTGAACGCACGCTTCGGCCGTGAACGCGTGGTGCTGGCGCGGCTCAATCATCCGAACATCGCGCGCCTTCTCGATGCCGGCGTCGAGGATGGACAGGCCTTCATTGTGCTGGAGCTGGTCAACGGCACGCCGCTGCTCGACTACGTAAGCGCGCACACCACCATGCTGAATGAGCGCCTGCGGCTCGTTCGTGACATCGCGCTCGCCGTCGAGCACGCGCATAACCAGCTCGTTCTGCATCGCGACCTGAAGCCGTCCAATGTGCTGGTCACGGCCGATGGGCAGGTAAAGCTCCTCGATTTCGGTATCGCCGGTGTGCTCGATAACGATCCGGGTGAGCCGATGACCAAGCTCACGCAATTGACCGGCCGCGGACTGACACTGGAATACGCCTCTCCGGAACAGATCACCGGCGATCCAACACTGCCCGCGAGCGATGTCTACTCGCTCGGCGTGCTGCTGTTTCACCTCTGTACCGGCAACCGGCCGTTCGCGGCGAGCAGCACCCGCGCAGCTCTCGAATACGCGGTCGTCAACAGCGATCCGCCGCTGGCCTCGGCGAGCATCGCGAAGCCATCAACGGCATCGGGACCACGCGCCGTCGTCGACCAGATCGCGCCGCCATCGGATGCCTCGCGCCTGCGCGGCGACCTCGACGCCATCATCATGCGTGCGATGCAGCAGTTTCCGGAGAAACGCTACCCGACGGCCGCCGCGCTGGCCGCAGACCTGAGCGCCTGGATGTCGCAGCGCCCGACGTCGATCCACGCCGGCGACCGCACGTATGCAACGCGGCTCTGGTTCAAGCGGCACTGGCGGTTCGCCACCATCGTTTCGCTGGCGCTGACGACCGTGATCGCTGCGCTGGGGGTGAGTCTGTGGCAACGCAATGTTGCAGTGACCGATGCGTCGCGCGCCAACGAGGTCGCAGACGCGCTGGGCGAAATCCTGCGTCGCCATCGAAGCAGCGTCGCCAACGGCGTGGCAGCCGACGCGGCGAGCGCGCTGGAGCAGGCCGAGCGCGAGATCGAAGCCCGTTTCGGCAGCGACGCGGCCAAGCGTGAGTTGCTGCGCAAACGCCTGGGTCCGCGCCCAGCCTCGGCTGGCGCGACCAGCGACGGTGCCTCCGCGACGACAAGACCCTGAGTCGCGGGATCATCGCGCCGTAGCCGGACGTTTCCGGGCGAAATTGGCTTTTCGACACAGCCGTTCACAATCAACATCTTTTCTTTGCAAGGCCTATTTGAAATGGGCTGTGCGTTCATTTGTCATACAGTCGACTTTTGTCGTTTTGAAGCTCCTGCCCCGATGCAACAGGTCCTTCATGAAAAAGCTGTATTGGTGACCGCGCCATCGCCAACGCGGTGCAGAATGTGGGCAAGAGAGGTCCATTTGCCACCACCACCCACGCCCATAGCCACACCTACCTCGGCACAACCTGCTGCCGCCAGCGGCGACGCCGAGGCGATGCGTTCCCTCTTCTCCGACCTCTATCCCGACATCAAGCGCCTCGCCCGCACGCGGCTCGCGCAGGCGGGGGGCGTGACCGGACTCAACGCGACGGCACTGGTGCACGAAGGCTTCATGCGCATGGCTGAGCGCGAGGGTCTGCAGGGCGTTTCCCGACTGCAATTTTTCGCCTACATCGGCAAAGTGCTGCGCTCCATCGTGATTGATTTCGTGCGCGAACGCGATGCCGAAAAACGCGGTGGCGGCGTGACCCTGCTCACCATGTCGCATGCCGACGCCGCGCCCGCCGCGTGGATGGAAGGCACCGACCTGATCGACCTCGACCGGGCGCTCGAACAGCTGAAAGGCTTCGACGAACGGCTCTACCAGATCGTGGAAATGCATGTATTTTCCGGACTCTCATGCACCGAGGTCGGCGCCGAACTGGGCGTCACCGAGCGCACCATCAACCGCGATCTCGCGAAGGCACGCGCACTGCTCGCGCAGGCGCTGGGCACAGCACCGGCGGCTGAGCCAGCGGGCAGCTAACCCCAATGTCGGGAGCGCGCGCCGTTTTGCGTTCATCATGGAATGAATTGCCCGCTTCGTCTGTTGACGAGTTCACGCGCCGTATCCGATGAACTCCCCGTTTAACGTCCGCGCCGAATCCTGGCCACGCCTGTCCGCCCTGCTCGACGAAGCATTCGAACTGGACACTGCAGCACGCGCCGCGCTGGTAGCCAAAGCAAGCGGCGAGGACGCAGTACTCGGCGCGGAGCTGGCTCGCCTGCTTCCCGATATTGGTGCAACAGCAACCAGCGCCGGCGTCGCTCCCACCGCGCCGTTTACCTCCCTGCTGCAACTGGCGCTGGGTCAAAGTGAGGTACAGGACAGCACCGGGCTCTCGTTCGGCGCCTGGACACTCGTTGAAAAACTCGGCCAAGGCGGCATGGGCGAAGTCTGGCGCGCGGTTCGCAGCGACGGCATGTTTCAGGGCAGCGCCGCGATCAAACTGTTGCGAAGCGATTTGCCAGCGGAGCGGCTGGCCGCACGCTTCGCACGCGAACGTACCGTGCTCGCGCGGCTCAATCATCCGAACATCGCGCGTCTCCTCGACGCGGGCGTTGCACACGATCAGGCCTTCATCGTGCTCGAACTGGTGGAAGGGCTGCCGCTGCTGTCGTTCACGCAGACACACGCGCCAGCAGTCGCGGACCGCGTGCGCCTGATCCGCGATCTCGCGCGCGCAGTGGAGCACGCGCACAGCCAGCTCGTTTTGCATCGCGATCTGAAGCCGTCCAACGTGCTGGTGACGAAAGACGGTGCGGCGAAGCTACTTGATTTTGGTATCGCCGCGGCACTGGATGAGGCAGCACAAAATGAAACGGCGCCCAACCTGACGCAGCTCACGGGCCGCGGCCACACGCTGGAATACGCCGCGCCCGAACAGATTGTCGGCGAACCCACCGTGGCCGCAAGCGACGTCTATTCGCTCGGCGCGATTCTGTTTCACCTCGTGACCGGGCAGCGGCCGTTTGCAAGTAGCGCCAATCGTGCCGCGCTGGAGTACGCGGCCGTGCACACCGAAGCGCCACGAGCATCGACGGCACTGGTTGCGCAGACGCCGACCAACGACGCGGTTCGCAGTGAGTCTGTCGAAGCGCTGCGCGCAGGGGGCACCGCAGGCGCGAACGTAATCAATCTCCCTGGCGATACGCACAAAATCAACGGCGATCTCGACGCCATCATCGCCAAAGCCCTGCGCAAATCACCGGTTGATCGCTACGCGACGGCCAGCGCTTTTGTCAGCGACCTCGACGCATGGCTTGCGCAGACGCCCATCTCCATTCGTGCTGATGATCGCAGCTATCGCTCGCGGCTGTGGCTCAAGCGCAACTGGAAATTTGCCGCATTTGGCGCGATAGCCACGATGGCGGTTATCACAGGTCTGGCTGTCAGTCTGTGGCAGCGAAGCGAAGCCATCGCCGCCGCTGCATTGGCCAAAGACGAGGCGGCGCGCGCTACTAAAGTGGCTGACTATCTAGGCGAACTCATCGGAAGCGCCAGCCCCGACAAACACAGCGGCAGCTGGCCCTCCGTGCTCGCCCTGCTCGAGAAATCGGAAAAGGATTTGGTGGCTGAGTTCAAGGACGATCCGAAGACGCACGCGATATTGCTGAAGCGCATGCTCGACACCAACGACGCGCTTAATCGCGATACCGTAGCGTACGCACAATCGCAACAGCTCGACGCGTTGCTCGCGACCATTCAACCAGCCAACGTAGAACTGCAACTGGACACTCGGCAACAGCAGGGCTGGCTGCTCCGGCGGCTGGGACGATACGACGAGGCGCTCGCACTTGACGAGCAAACGCTGGCCCGGTACGCAGCACATTACGGACAGAACAGCGTTGAGTATGCGAAGTTCCTGCTGGGTCAAGGCTCAACATTGATGGGTCTCAGTCGCTTTGACGACGCACGTGCAAAGCTGGATCAAGGCTATGCGTTGCTCGAGAAACTGCAGCCCGGCAACCTCAAGAACAGGCTGGAAGCGGCCAACGACAAGACGGTCATGCTGACCCAGCAAGGCCGCTGGCGCGAAGCCGCCGACGTGCTCTCTGCGATGGAACCGACCTTCAAAACCGTAGCCGAAGGCGGAGGCAAGGAGCTGCGCGATGTGCTGATCATGCGCAACAATCTTGAGGCCATTCGCATACGTCTGGGAATCTACGAGAACGCGAACGGGCGCCTGCAAAAAATTCGCGACGACGGCACGCGTCTGCTCGGTCCAGACAATATGATTTCACTCAAGTCGCAATCGCTGCAAGTCAGCGTCGCCTGCGAAACAGGTGAGTTCTCGGATTGTCTGCAACGCGAACGGGCACGCTTCGAAGCCATCAAGCGTCGAGTGGGCGTTGAGCCGAGCGAGCTCGTTGAGGCTGAGCTAGATTTGCGCGCAGCAGAATTGTTGTTGCAGCAAATCGCACTGCCTGCGGCGCGGGAAGCCTTGCAACGTCTTGTCACAGCCATTGCAACGACACAGTCGGCGGCAAACACGAATCGCGTTTACCTGTACCGCATCGCGGCGGACGCCGCCCTACGCGCTGGCGATACCGAACTGGCAACGGCTGTCATCAGCAAAGCCCACGCCGACTTGATCGCGGCAAAAGTCACCGACCTCGCACGTATTGCTCAGGTAGATCGCGCGGACGCAGGCCTCGCATTCCTTAAAGGTGAGCCTGCCCGAGCCGTCGCGTTGCTGGTTACCCGATTTCGTGCCTACGAGAAGGTGAAGGAGGACGCCACGCCGCGCTACGCCACGCTGTGGCTGCAACGCGCGATGTACGAAGTTGAGTTCGACCCTGTTGCCGCTGCGGCAAGCCTCGTGCAGGCCCGCGCTGCCTACGAACGCGCTGGCGGTGCGCAAGCGCAGTTCAGCGCACTCATCAGTTATGTGGACGCCCGGATTTCCGGCAAGGCCGACGCGATCCGCGAGGCGCAGAACACCGTGGATCGTGTCTACCTGCGCAATCGTGCGAGCAGCGCGAAGTGGCGCGTGCCGCACTTGTCGAGCTTGTAGTCGCAACCGCGACTACTGCAACAGCTGTTCCACGCGGCGATTTTTCGCTTGTCCCCCTTCGGTCGGATTGGTTTCTAGCGGTACCGGGCTCGGCAATGCGATTGCCCGTGAGCCGCGTGCGCTTGATAACGTAGTTGACGACGAGCACAGCAACCACCAATTCGGCGCGACGTTTGCGTCAGTCACCCTCTGGCACGAGTTGCAGGGCCGCCGCGACCGCGTGATGCGGCACACGGCAATGGCGTTGTCCTTACCTCTTGCTGCGAGCGTCCAGACTCAATGCACCCGCGCCCCACGCGGCAAGCGTGAGCAGGCCACCGGTCACAGCGATGTTCTTCATGAACATCAGTTGTTGCGTCATTTGCTGCGCCGCGGGCAGATCCCAATAATTGTGGAAGATGACGCTCGCCACGAGCGTAAAGCCGGCGAGAATCAGCGCGGCCCAACGAGTGTAAAAACCGGCGATCAGCGCGAGGCTGCCGCCGAGTTCAACCGCGATGGTGAGCGCCGTCAGAACGTCGGGCATCGGCAAGCCCTTCGACGCGATGTAGCCGGAGGTGCCGGCAAAGCCGCCAACCTTGCTAATGCCGGCAAGCAGGAACATGAGCGCGAGCAATATGCGGCCGACGAGACTGAGCGGGTTTTGAAGTGAGTTCAACATAAATTCTCCGTGATGATTTGAACGGTTAGTAGGCTACCGTAATGCGCGATTGCGGGTGTGCGTTTTTCTCGAGTTCGTCGACGATGGCAACGGCGTAGTCGATCCAGCTGATAGTGCTGACACCGTTGGCGTCGGCCAGCAACTGGTCACCACCGATGCGGTATTTGCCAGAGCGTCCGCCGACACCAATCATGGCAGGCGGGCTCACATATGTCCAGTTGGTCGCAGTCTTGCTGTCACGCAGCACTTGCAACGCGGCGCCCTGACCGAGCGCCTCTTCCTTGTACGCGGCGGGGAACTGCGGCGTGTCGACCAGACGCACGCCGGGTGCGACTTCGAGACTGCCGGCGCCGCCAACCCACAACAGGCGCGAAACGTTCGCTTCGGGAAGCGCCGCGAGCAAATTGTTCGCGACTTTCGCCACGGTGTCATGACCACTCTTGCGACCGCTGATGGCGACGATAACGGCATCATGGTCCTTGATCGCGTCTTTGAGCGTTGTCGTGTCGAGCGCATCGGCCGTCACAACATTGGCCTTGCCAACCGGATGAAAGAAGCCGGTCTGGCGCGCGGCGGCAGTCACGCTGTGACCGCGCGAAAGCGCTTCCTGAAGGATGGCCTGACCCGCATTGCCGGTAACGCCGAAGAGGAAAAGTTTCATGATGGAGTCCTTTTGAATGATGGCACGAACACGTCGCGCCGCAATGGATAGAACTATAGGTGCGATTACACTTCACAATAATCACTCTTAATTGACGTCATCATTCGAATTTTTTGAATGGCAATCATTGACAAGAACGGCTCGAAGTATGCAAAAGTACTGACGCCGGAGTCCTTCACCATGCTTGATGCCGTGGCTACCCAAGGCGGTTTCGCCGCGGCTGCGCGCCTGCTGGGGCTGGTGCCGAGCGCGCTGTCCTATCGCGTCCGGCAGCTGGAAGAAGCGCTTGACGTGCTGCTGTTCGACCGTCGTTCGCGCAACGCGCAGCTCACGCCGGCGGGCGAGGAATTGTTGCGTGAGGGCCGCCGGATGCTGGCCGACGTTGATGCGATTGCGCAACGCGTAAAGCGCATCGCCACCGGCTGGGAACCGGTGTTCACCATCGCCGTCGACAGCCTGATTTCGCGCAAGGTGGTGTTCGAACTGTGTCAGGCGTTTTTCGAATTGAACGCACCGACGCGGCTGCGGCTAAGGGGCGAGACGCTGTCCGGNACATGGGAGGCCCTGACCAGCGGCAAGGCCGATATCGCACTTGGCGGCGTGTTNGAGACGGGCAACGTCGCGGGCATACAGGTGAAACCGTTGGGCGACATGCCGTTCGTGTTTGCAGTCGCGCCAAAACATCCGCTGGCGAAAGCGAAAGAACCACTGGCCGACGAGCTGATCGGGCGCCATCGCGTGGTNGCGGTGGCGGATTCAACGCTTCGCGGTGAAGGGTTGACCGTGAANCTGCTNGCCGGCCAGGACGTATTCACGGTACCGACGATGCAGGGCAAGCTGGATGCGCATCTGCGCGGGCTGGGTTGCGGTTTTTTGCCGCAGCATCTGGCGCAGCCGTTCATCGATTCCGGCAAACTCGTTGCGAAAACCGTGCAGCAACGCGCGCTACGAATGGCACGCACCAACTATGCATGGCGCAGCCAGACGCGTGAAAATCAGGGATTGGCGCTCAGTTGGTGGCTAAAAGCGCTGGAAAGCCCGCACGCACGGCGGGCATTGATTGAGGATCAGGCCGGGGGCGGTTTTTAATCCGCACTCGCTGTTGAACTAGCTCAGCGCGGCGAATACCGACGCCGTGATCGCGTCCACGCTGCCCACGCCATCCACGCGCTTGTACTGCGGTGCGCCCGCCTTGCCTGATTTCGACCAGTCGGTGTAGTAGCCGAGCAGCACTTCGGTCTGGTCGTGGTAGACCTTGAGTCGCGTCTTGACTGTTTCTTCGCGGTCGTCGTCGCGCTGGATCAGGTCTTCGCCCGTCACGTCGTCCTTGCCGGCAACTTTCGGCGGATTGAACTGAACGTGATACGTGCGGCCCGATGGCTGATGCACGCGGCGACCGCTCATGCGCGAGATGATCACCTCATCAGGCACGGCGATTTCGAGCGCGTAATCGATGGCGACACCGGCGTCCTTCATGGCCTCAGCCTGCGGAATGGTGCGCGGGAAACCGTCAAACAGGTAGCCGTTCTTGCAGTCCGCCTGCGTCAGGCGCTCTTTCACGAGACCAATGATGATGTCGTCGCTGACCAGCGCACCGGAATCCATCACTTTTTTCGCGGCGATCCCCATCGCGGTGCCCGCCTTCACGGCTGCGCGCAGCATGTCACCGGTGGAAATCTGCGGGATACCAAACTTTTCGCAGATGAACTTCGCCTGTGTGCCTTTGCCCGCCCCCGGGGCACCAAGAAGAATGAGTCGCATGTGAGTGGTCGATCCCTGATGGAAGAATTGGTCTTTTATTGATTATCGCTTGCAACGTCTTGCGTGGTGCTTACGCGTGCACCGTGGCGGCGCATTTGCAGATCAACTTCTTCATGTAACGCCCATTTCACGGGGCCTAAGCGCTAATTTAGTATCAAGTCGACTTTTGCGCGAATGACGATTCAGCCCTTATTCATGCTTGCTGTAATGCAAAAGCTGATCAACGTAGCGCAGCGATTTTCGTGTGGACNATGCGCCGNTAAAGCGGCGGAATCAGCGCGGCCACGAGCATCGCGGCGTAGCTCGCCGGCAGTTGCGGCGCTTCGGGATGCGCGTTCAGCGCCGCGAACGCGCGGCCGCCGTGGGCATGATGATCGCTATGCCGTTGCAGATTGATCAATAGCGCATTGGTGAGCCAGCCNGAGTAGTCCCACGAATGCGCATANCGCACGGGCTCCAGCGCGCCNGCCGCGTTGCGCGCGCGCATGAGGCCATAGTGTTCGATGTAATTGACGAGTTCAAGCTCGATGATCGCGACCAGCGCGCCGATCAGAAAAACGGCGAGGCCGGCACCACCAGACAATGCAAACGCGGCAACTGCAAACGCAACCGACAGCGCGGACCAATGCAAGACTTCATTGCGCAGCACCAATGAAGTCCCGGCGAAGCCGCCCCGCGCGAGGCGTTCGCTTTCCAGCCGCCAGCCGTGCAGATGAGTGCCGACGATGGAGCGCGGAACAAACTGGTAGACGCTCTCGCCGAGCCGCGCCGACGCGGGATCGTCGTGCGTGGCCACGCGCAGGTGATGCCCCCGTACGTGCTCGACCTTGAATACACCGTAGCAAACGCTCGCCAGCAGCAAACCGCCGAGGAAGCGCTCGGCCTTGTTGTTGCGATGAATGAGTTCATGGCCGACGTTGATCGCCAGAATGCCGCCCACTACGCCGAGCGAAATCACGAAACCGGCAACGTTCAGCCAGTGAAACGTCAGCACCTGCGGAACCACGGACAGCGCCCAGACCAGCGTGACGAACCAACTCACGGCACAGATCCACGGGATCACGCGCAGCATGCGGTCTCGCCCGAGCCTTGCCTGCTCCTCCGGCGTGAATCGCGTGATTACGTCGCCCAGCAAGGCGTCGAGCAGCGGCACGATGGCATAAGTCACGACAATCGCCCACCAGGTCATCCATTGCTTCGATGAATCCTGCAGCGCATGGTTGACGCCCACCCAGAGCGACAGCGCCGTCGTCGGCGCGAGCCAGAACGAAAAGCGGTAGAGCTGGAATTGCAAAGCGTTCAACCGGACTCCTGCTCGTGCCAATGTTCCGTTGTCGCTACAAAACCTTCGGTGTCGCAACCACCACGTCCGCGTTCTGCGCGCGATGCCGCAGGGCGTGATCAATGAGCACCAGCGCCAGCAGCGCCTCGGCAATCGGCGTCGCGCGGATGCCGACGCAGGGGTCATGGCGGCCGTGCGTATTGATCGTCACCGCGTTGCCCGCCTTGTCTATGGTCTCGCGGTCGAGACGCATGCTCGACGTCGGCTTGATCGCGATATTCACGGTGATCGGCTGGCCGGTTGAGATGCCGCCGAGCACACCACCGGAATTGTTGCTCGTGAATTTACCGTCGCGAATTTCGTCGGAATGCTCGGTGCCCTTCTGGGTGACGCAAGCGAAACCGGCGCCGATTTCGACGCCCTTTACCGCGTTCAAACCCATCATCGCGTGGGAGACATCGGCATCGATGCGATCAAACACCGGCTCGCCCCAGCCGACCGGCAAACCCGTCGCTTCAACATAAATCCTGGCGCCGCAGCTATCGCCGCTCTTGCGCAGCTCATCCACGTATGCCTCGAGCTCAGCGAGCTTGGGGGACGCTTCCGTGATTGGCGCGAAAAAAGGATTCCCATTGACGTCCGCCCACGATTCGAACGGAATCGCCACATCGCCAATCTGCGCGCAATAGCCACGCACCGTCACGCCATAACGCTCGGACAACCACTTCTTCGCGACTGCGCCCGCCGCCACAATCGGCGCCGTCAGCCGCGCCGATGAGCGTCCACCACCACGATAGTCACGCTGGCCAAATTTCATCCAGTAGGTGTAGTCGGCATGCCCCGGCCGGAACGTCTGCGCGATGTTGCCGTAATCCTTGCTGCGCTGATCGGTGTTGCGGATCAGCAGCCCAATCGGCGTCCCGGTCGTCACGCCCTCAAATACACCCGAGAGGATTTCAACCGCATCCTCTTCCTTGCGTTGCGTCACATGACGCGACGTGCCCGGTTTGCGACGATCAAGATCGGGCTGAATATCGGCGGCGGACAAAGGCATGCCCGGCGGACAGCCGTCAATGACACAACCGATAGCGGGGCCGTGGGATTCACCAAACGTGGTGACGGCGAAGAGGTGACCCAGAGTGTTTCCAGACATGTCGCGATTTTACGGGCTCAGCACGCGCACACACAGCGTGTGGGCCAAGTCCTACGGCCATTTGCTCGTGTCACCGACAGCACGGACAACGCTGTCAACCTACGATTTGTCTGTCACTTTTGTTTAGTCAAAGCAGGAGACGAACATGCAAATCAACCCTCCCGGCATACCGCAGGACAACAGCAATCAGGCCAAAATCCACACGTTCATCGGCGACACGCCAGAGATTCCCGACGACACTGCCGTTGATATAGAGGACACGAACTTCAGCGCGGTGCGCGCCTACCACCGCAGCGCTGGCAATTTACCGGCCTTCGAACCCGATTCGGCCAATGAGGACGACTTCGACGTCCGCAAGGCAAACCCGCGAACGCAAGCACGCTGGGTGACTGGAGCCAATCGCTAGCTGATGGGGCGCGAAGGCTGAGCAGCGAGACTGATCAGCCTTCGCTAGCACATCGTCCACCCACCAGCCCAATCCGGTCGACGAACCCGCGGCACCGCTTGAACGCCTGATCGTCGGCGGTTTTGTGTTGGACGAAGCCTTGTTGATCGCTGCGGTGGAAGGATCCGGAGAAGTGGACAGCGACGAGTCGTGAATTGCAGATTCCGCACGAATCACGGAATTACACGGATTTGCTCAAGAAATTTTTTCGTCGCGTTTAACAGCGGTCTGCCCTCGTCTTGAAAGCAGCCATGACCACAATCCCACAGCGAAAAATCTTTCATGTTTGCCGCTTTGGCGAGCGCTATTCCATGTTCGGCCGCGATGATCGAATCATATTTTCCGTGCACAACGAACACCGGAATGTTGGTCGCCTTCACCGATTCGAGTGTGTTCATTTCATTGTGTAGCAAGAAAGCTGGCAAGCCATACTGTCGCGGGAACGCGCGAAGCGAAGTAAACGTCGCGTGGAGCATTGCGCCCGCAAGCGGGCGCTCGCGCATCAGCAAGCCGACCGCGCCACCGCCCAGTGAAACTCCGTGCGCAGCGATGCGCTTGGGATCAACATCGGGTCGCGCGGCGAGCCAGTCAAAAGCAGCAATCATGGTTCTGCGGATGCTCTCATCGCTAGGCTTTCCAGGCGCGTGCCCATAGCCGGGATATTCAACAATCAAGAGCGCGATCCCCAAGCTCCGCCAGCCGCTGAACGCACCGACCAGATAGTCCGCCAGTTCGCCATTACCGTGCGCGATGATCATCGCCCCAGTCCTCTCGCCTGACGAACCTGCGACAGTGGGGAGAAAATACGCGGTCGACCGTCCGCCGTCGAACGACAAATCGATCAACTGCGCGTCTTTGACCAGTTGAGACCGCGCGGGAACGGGCAATGCAGTACCCGGGAACAAGAGTTTGTCCTGCAGGAAGTAAAGCGCTGCGCCGTACGCGATGTAAAGCAACGCGACGAACCCAAGTACGCGGATCACTTTCACGGTCATCGACTGCGCACCAAGTGGACGCCCACGCCGGTCTGACCTCTCACCGCATCTCACCCCGCATATCACGCACCGTTGCTTCCAGTTTTGCTGCTGTCACGCTGCCAGCGGGAACCAGCATTCCGCCCACCAGTTCAATGCGGTTGAAGAACCCGCGGAAGCGCTTGAACGCCTGACCGTTGGCAGTGCGACTGAAGAAACTGCCCCACAATCCGCGTAACGCCAGCGGTACAACCGGTGCCCCGGTCTCTGCGACGATGCGTTCGATGCCCGGACGGAACGGCCCCATTTCGCCGTCTTTCGTCAGTTTGCCTTCCGGGAAGATGCCCACCACTTCGCCATCAGCCAGCGACTGGTTCACACGGGAAAACGCTTTCTGCATCATCTCCGGATCTTCCTTTGCGCTCGCAATCGGGATCGCCTTCATCTGGCGGAATGCCCAGCCGAGCACCGGTGTTTTAAAGATGTTGTGATCCATCACAAATTGCACCGGACGACGGCAGGCCGCAAGAATCACCAGTGCGTCGACATAGCTCACGTGATTGGCCACGATGATTACCGGTCCCTTGTCCGGGATGTTTTCGAGGCCCTTGACGCGCAGTCGATACGCGAACGAGATCAGCATCCAGCACAGGAAGCGCAACAGGAACTCAGGCGTCAGCGTGTAGATGTAAGCCGCGACCAGCGCATTGAGGATGCCGATGGTGAGAATCAGTTGCGGTACGTTGAAGCCTGCAAACTTGATGAGCACAATCGCCAGCAACGCCGAGACGACCATGAAGATCGCGTTGAGGATGTTGTTCGCGGCAATGATGCGCGAGCGATGCGAAGCGTCGGAGCGCTCCTGGATCAGCGCATAAAGCGGAACGCTGTAAAGACCGCCGCTGACCGAGAGCAGGAACAGGTCCGCCACGACGCGCCAGTGATCTGGGTTCTTGATGAATTCCAACGCGCCCGTCTGTGCGATCGGATGCAAGCCTTTTGTCGCGAAATACAAATCAATAGCGAATACGCTCATGCCTATGGAGCCGAACGGCACAAGGCCAATCTCCACCTTCTTGCCGGACAGCCGCTCGCACAGCAACGAGCCGACCGCTACACCCACCGCAAAAATCGCGAGCAATGCGGTCGCGACCTGCGCGTTGCCACCAAGCACATCCTTGCTCATGTTGGCGAACTGGTTGAGCAGCATGGCGCCGTAGAACCACAGCCACGAGATGCCCAGCATCGAGCGCCAGACAACGATGTTCTTCGCTGCGAGGCGCAGGTTCGACGCGGTTTCAGTGAACGGGTTCCAGTTGAGTTTCAGCGCCGGGTCGGTCGCCGGGGCAGCTGGGATAGCGCGGCTCACGAGATAACCGATGACAGCGAGCCCAATCGTCGCCACCGCCACAATCATCGGCCCGCTCGGCTTCACGGCGACCAGCACGCCGCCGGCAATCGTGCCCACGAGGATCGCAACAAAGGTGCCTGATTCAACGAGTGCGTTGCCGCCAACGAGTTCGTCGGCAGCCAACGCCTGCGGCATGATCGCGTACTTGACCGGTCCGAACAGCGTCGAATGCAGCCCCATCGCGAACAAAGCGATGAACAGCATGCCAAGATTCGCCGTTACGAAGCCGACGGCCCCAAACGTCATCACTACGATCTCGAAAATCTTGACCCCGCGAATCACACGCGTCTTCTCGTACTTGTCCGCGAGCTGCCCGGCGAAGGCGGAGAACAACACAAACGGCAGGATGAACACGGCCCCTGCCGCGTTCACCAGCAGGTTGGAGTCCATCCCCGCCAGCGTCATGCCGCCGAACGCCATGAAGATGATCATGCCGTTCTTGAATACGTTGTCGTTCATGGCGCCGAGGAACTGCGTCCAGAAGAACGGCGCGAAGCGACGCTCGCCGAGCAAGGCAAATTGACTGTGTTCGGACATGGTTTCCTCTAGTGCTTCTGATTGTTGTGATGAACGTCGCGCAGCAGGAGCATATCAAGCACACGCCGCTCGCGCGCAGGCTCAAAGCCGCATGCGACCGGCCGGCTGCGAGGGTTCTCGAAAGTGCCGAACAGGATGTCCCACAGCGGCAGATCGGCATAGTTGTTGCGATGCACGCCGAATTCGTGATGAATACGGTGCATCTCGGGGCGCTGCATGAAATAGCCGAGCCAGCGTGGCGTTGCAACATTCATGTGCACGAAAAACTGGCTGCAGGCCACGCAGCTTGCGTGCAGCAGGAATGCTTCGAACGACACTCCGAGGATCATGAAGCTCAGCATGAGATTGAGCAAGGTATCGACCACCACTTCTATCGGATGCTTGTAGAACGTCGTGATCGTCTCGATGCGCTGCGGGCTGTGATGCAGTTGATGCGTCCGGCACCAGAGCAGATCGCTGTCATGGCGCACGCGATGCCACCAGTAGAAGACGAAGGTACTGAGCAGCCAGTTAACGCTGACCTGGAACCACAGCGGTTCATCGGCAATTGAAAACAGCGCAGGCGGATCAAGCAGGACGAGCCACGCAAAGACGGTACCGAGCACAAGCAAAAGCTCGATGAATACAAAGGCAATGGATCGAGGCTTCCAGCCCGGCACGGACGGCAGCGAGGTGCCCGGCATTGTGCGCTCCAGCNCGCTTGCTGTGGCACCAACGATCAGTGAAGTTGCGAACATTNTGGGCTCCTTCGCGGCATCACATTGGCCACGATGGAGCGGATTGTTCGCGAGAATTGACGCCCACGGTACACAGCGGACGAAGTAGCAATTACCGATACTTCGCGTGAGTCAACATGAAGCGTCGAATTGCTGGTCTGTTCTTGTCAGCTTTTTTGCGAACAGCCCATTATATATGGGCTACACAGCCATTTATTCGACAGTCGACTTAAGACAGAAATGACGTCCAAGCCCTTTGCAGACGCCATTTCAAGAAAAAGCTGATAACTGTAGCGAAGCCCCTCGCACCTCACGCTCGCGGCCGAACGTAGGCGAGAGCGCCAGACCTACTTCTTGACTGCGTTCGGGAAAAACAACTGCTCGCCGCCGATTTTGTACGCCGCGATCGTGCCCTGCCCTTCGGCGCTGACTAGCCAGTCGATGAACTTCTGGCCGGCGGCGACTTTGACGTGTGGATGTTTTTTCGGATTCACGAGAATCACGCCGTACTGATTGAACAGCTTGCTGTCACCTTCGACGATGATCTTCAGGTTCTGCCGGTTCTTGAACGAGAGCCAGGTGCCGCGATCGGCGAGGATGTAGGCGTTCATCGCTGCCGCCGTGTTAAGCGCCGGCCCCATGCCGGAGCCGGTGTCGCGATACCAGGACTGTTTTTCGCCTGCCGGATCGAGGCCCGCCTGCTTCCAGTAGCGCAGTTCGGCAGCGTGCGTTCCACTCTTGTCACCGCGCGACACAAACGGTGCTTTCGTGGAATACAGTGCCTTGAGTCCCGATCCGATGTCCTTGCCTGCGGCTTTGGCGGGATCATCACTCGGGCCGATCAGCACAAAGTCGTTGTACATGACGGCAATGCGTTCAACGCCCGCGCCTTCGGCAATGAATTTTTCCTCGGCGGGTTGATCGTGAACGAATACGACGTCAGCGTCGCCACGACGACCGACGTCCAGCGCCTGTCCGGTGCCAAGGGCGATCACTTTGACCGTGATCCCCGTTGCCTTCAGGAATTGCGGNAGCAGGAAACCAAACANNCCGGACTGCTCNGTGGACGTGGTCGACGAGACGGTGATCGAATTGTCGGGCGCCTGCGCGTGCGNTGCGGGCACCGGTGCAAACGCCCCGAGCGAGACTGCGGCCAGCGCAAAGGTAATGGACTGAAGCAAGCGATTGCCCGATTTCATAAAGACTCTCCTTCGAGATAAGTCCGCGCGGCGGCGGATTGGGGTGAAGCAAAAAAATCGGCGGCTGGGCGGTCTTCGGCCACCCGGCCGCCTTCCAGAAAAATGACGCGCGTTGCGAGGCGTTTGGCTTGTGCCACGTTGTGCGTAGTGAGCATCAGGGTCGTCCCCGTCATCTGCACCGCCTGGATCAACCGCTCGACCTCGCGAGTGGCCGCGGGTGAAAGATTCGCCGTCGGCTCGTCCGCGAGCAAAAGCTTCGGTTTGCACGCCCACGCCCGCGCGAGCGCAAGTCGCTGCTGCTCGCCGCCCGAGAGAAGCCGCGCGTGGCGCGAGGCAATCGCTCCCAGCTCGCAGGCCTCGAGTGCGGCAAGCGCGCGTTCCGAGCGGACAGGTTCGGCGACGCCGCGCGCCGCGAGCACGAAGCGAACGTTATCGAGAACACTGCGCTGCAGCAGCGGCGGCCGCTGGAAAATCAGCGCCTGATCCGCAGCAGGCGGTGTTTTCACCGAGCCTTGCATCGGCAAAAGAATCGCGTTGCAGAGTTTAAGCAAGGTGGACTTGCCCGCGCCATTGGCGCCGAGAACAACGACACTTTCACCAGCGCGAACGTCCAGCGTGATGTCGGAGAGCAACGACTTGCCACCGCTGACGACCGCCGCCTGGCGCAGTGATATCAGGATATNGGTGGCTTGAACAGTTTCAACCACGGCGTTGCTCCATCCATGATTTCAGCCACTGTGCGAGACCATTGATGACAAGAACCAGTGTCACCAGCAGCGCCCCCAGCGCCAGCGCGAGCGGCAGATCGCCTTTCGATGTTTCGAGTGCGATCGTGGTCGTCATTACACGTGTTGAACCCGCGATGTTTCCACCAACAATCATGACCGCACCGACCTCGGCAATCGCCCGGCCGAAGCCGGCCAGCAATACGACGGCGAGAGAAAAGCGTGCCTCGTACAGCAAGGTGGCAACGCGCTGCCAGGCGCTGAGTCCCAGCGAGGTGAACCAGTCGCGCAATCCGACGTGAGCGTCTGCTATGGTTTGCCTCGCGAGCGCAGCGATGATGGGCGTAATGAGCATGGTTTGGGCAACGACCATGCCGGTGGGCGTGAACAGCCACCCCAGCACACCCAGCGGTCCGCTTCGCGAAAGCAGCAGATACACGACAAGGCCGACAACGACCGGCGGCAATCCCATTGACGCATTAAGCACAACAATGATGGGCAGGCGCAACCTGCTGCCGCTGAGCGCAACCCATGCACCAAGCGGCAACCCGATGAGCGCAGCAATGAGTGTCGCCGTTGCGCTGACACGCAACGAAAGCAGGGTGATTTCACCAAGTGTGGAATCCGCCGTCAGCAGCAGTTGAGCCGCCGCAACGGCTGAATCGGTGAATGGGTTCACTTCGGCGATTGCGCCGTCGGCGTGATTGTCATCGGCATCAGCAAGGCCGAGACGCCCGGCCCATCGATACGTGACAGTCGCAGCTCATAGCGTTCACCGGCAGTAACCGCAAATCCCAGATTCTTGCCCACGCCCGCGCAGCCAAGCCAGCGATCAGAGCGGACCGAGTCGAGTGCCTTTTTGTCTGCGACGTGGACCACGTCAACCCAGGCGCGCCGATCAAGGAACACTTCAAGATGGCCGTTTTGGGACGCGGTGAAAGCCACGCTGCCGCCCCAGGTGCCCGCAGACTTCGCATCGGCCGGCGGTACAAAGACCAGACTTGCAACTGGCTGCAAATTGAGTTTGACGCGCTTGCCAAGATCGATGCCGGGGCTGGTTTCTTTTCCCGCCGAAGCCGTGAACTCAAGCGGCACGCTAATCCACGCGGCGTGCGCCTCTTTGAGCATAGGCTCAACGGTGCCGCAATTTGCAACCGGCGGCGTAAAGCCAAATCCTGCCATCACGGTTTGTGCCCGCTGCGACAAAACGTAGCGGACAAAGTCACGCGCAGATTCCGGCGCATTTGTCGCGAGCCCGATCGCGTAAGACGTCGCCACGTCAAACGCGGCAGGCGCCTTGATGCTCGTCATCGCGGGATTCTCTTTCCGCGCGGAAGTGGCATTGGTGCAATAGGTAACGAAGACGTCAGCACGCTTCTCAGTCAGCAGTCGCGCATAGGGCGCTGCGGTATCGGCGGCATTTACCTGTGCCCCCGCCAGTTTCTGTGCCTTTCGGTCAAGGACCTCGAAGGCGCCCGGTTTACCGGCACCGATCTTGCGAAACATTTCCCATGTGTAATCGCCTGCCGGATCGGCCCCCGGCGTCGACGTCCCCAGCACGACGTCAGGGGACAACAGCGTCTCGACCAGCTTTTCCTCTATCAGGGCAAAACCTGGTCTCACGATCACGCACAGCGAATTGCTGGCGAACACGTTGGACGAGCGCAGCTTGCCCGCTTTCAGCAGCCGGTCCGTATGCTCGGGTGATGCTGATGCGAACATGTCTGCAGGTTCGCCGGATTCAATCCGTTCACGCAATTTGCCCGATGGTCCGAACAGGAAATCGAAGGCAGGCGCTGTTTGCCGGGGCGACGATGCGCTGCGCTCAGCCGCATAACCCTGCTCAAGTGCCTTCATGACCTCACGCAGGCTGCCAGCCGCATAAACACGGATGGGCTGACTCGCTGCAGGAGTCGCGCTAACGCACATCATGGCCACGGCGCTCGTTGCAATCAAGGTTCGGCAGGCATTGTGAAAAGCGCTCATAAAGAAGACAACCCGGCTGTTGCGCATCAGCAAATTTTGACTGTTTCCCCGTTGTCAGATTAAATATGCAATTAGTTGCCTATTTGGTACCA
>JGI24770J26754_10000448_pt1 | contig 29057 bp, 23 predicted proteins | sample LakOneMetagenome_FD_26754 | JGI IMG/M metagenome (IMG submission 26754) | reverse complement strand
ACAAATATCTCGCAGAACAGTTTTTTAGTTTCTTTGCAGAACCGCCTGCTCGGCGAGGGCGCGAACTATAGGCACCACCCTCTGCCTTTGCAAGCTTTTTTATTCACTAATTTGTAATATTTTTACTTTACGAACAAAAACAAAACCATCAGAACACAAATCACACAGATTCAAACAAATGGTATTTTTTCTTGCCCAATTTAACCAAATAAAAACGCCCAAAAAATGCTTTTTCGGCAGAGAAAGAAATAGCTGATTGCATATTGTCATCAATGGATTTTGCCTCGCCATTAATAAAAACCGCATTGCGCACTAACGCATCTTTTACTTGCTTGCCTGACGCTGCCATTTCTACATCAGCTAATATTTGCGTTAAAGGTGTTTCGCTAATGTCTGCGCGAAGCAATGTAGAGGAAGGCAAACCATCTTGACGCAATTGCTCAAAATCAGACTCACTTAAACCAATAAGATCATCACTAAACAATGCCTGTGTAATACGCTGCGCAGCAAGTAATCCCGCATCGCCATGCACTAAACACGTCATTTCTTCGGCCAAAATACGCTGCGCCTCTGGCTTACCTTCGCGAGCCGCATCGTCAGCTTCTATTTTTGCAATGTGAGTAACACTTAAAAAAGTGAAGTAGCGTAAAAATTTATATGCATCTGCATCTGCGGTATTTAGCCAGAATTGATAAAAAGCGTAGGGAGATGTTTTAGACGCGTCGAGCCAAACAGTACCCGTTTCAGTTTTACCGAATTTTGTACCGTCAGATTTAGTCACCAGCGGCATAGTTAAGCCAAATACATGACCACCGTGACTGCGACGAGTTAGCTCTATGCCGCCAGTGATATTACCCCACTGATCGCTACCACCTATCTGCAATGTGCATTGATTGCGCTGATACAACTCTGCGAAGTCGTAAGACTGCAGCAACATGTATGTAAATTCAGTAAACGAAATTCCTTCGCCTTCACGCTCAATACGCTGCTTTACCGACTCTTTATTAATCATATTATTGATTGAGAAGTGCTTGCCTACATCACGCAGGAAACTCAGCACATCCATATTACCGACCCAATCAAGATTGTTAACAACATCGGCGGAATTAGAGCCACAATCGAAATCAATAAAACGAGATACCTGAGCCTTTAATTTGCCCACCCAGTTAGCCACGATGTCAGGCGTATTTAATTTGCGCTCTTGGGCTTTAAAGCTAGGATCTCCAATTAAACCTGTGGCGCCACCAACCAATGCAATTGGCTTGTGGCCAGCCAGCTGAAATCGCTTAAGCATAAGCAAAGGTACGAGACTGCCTATGTGAAGACTGTCTGCCGTTGGGTCAAAACCGCAATAAAGAGTTCTACTTGCTGCATTTAAATGCTCGGCTAACGCATCACCACCCGTGGTTTGAGCAATCAATCCACGATCATGCAACTCTTGAAGGAAATTTGGGTCAATTGTCGTCATAAATCAATAACCAGATCAAACTAATGAATAATGCGCGTATCGCAACATGAAATTGCGAACTGAGCCCGCAAAAAGCCGGCCACGATACCGTATATTTGTTTAAAAACAAGGCTGGCCGATACACAAATTGCAATAAATGCAAATATAAAGATGCCTTTATAGTTATTCTCTGCTATAACATAGAGGTCTTAAAAACTAACTAATATAGCTGGGTTAGCTTGCTTATGAACCCCATAAAAAATTATTACAAAATAATACGAAATACCGTACTAGAACAAATCCCGCGAGGCCACCTATTAGCTGTTAGCTCTCTGACTGCTGGTCTTGTTGCTGTATGGGCGTTTTCTCCTACAGATGATGTGCAAACTCAAACTAGTTTCGCTATCGCTGTGCCAGCTCCTGTAAATACTGCACCTACCGTTACAACCAGTGCATCTATTAGTGTTTCTGCAGCCGCCTCTGCGGTGGATTCAGATACAGCAAACCAACAAAGTATTGCGCTGCCAAATCTTGATTCTTTATATACTGCCAGCGGTGTAACGCCGGCTGAAGAAAAAGTTGTAGCGCCTAAAGAGCCTGCTTGGCAAGAATTGACTATCAAGACGGGCGACAACCTGTCTGGCGTTTTTTCTCGAGCGGGACTGAACGACCGCGATTTGTATGAGCTGTTTGATGGAAACAAGAGTGCAAAAGATTTACGCAATCTTGCAGTAGGGCAGAAAATGTCATTCCTAGTCGACAATGAAGGCAAGCTCAAAGAACTGAAGTACTCCAAAAACACCCTCGATTCGATCAAATTTACGCGCACCGCTAGTGGTTTTACCAGTCAAGAATCATCACTCAAGCCAGAAATCCGATACAGCTTTCGCCAAGGGACAATCAATAGCTCCCTATTTATGTCCGGCAAACAAGCAGGCCTCCCCAACAACTTAACCATGGAACTAGCCGATATTTTTGGCTGGGATATCGACTTTGCGCTCGATATCAAAAAAGGTGACGAATTCAAAGTGATGTTTGAAGAACAATACTTGAATGGCAAGAAAATCGGGACAGGCTCTATTTTATCCGCTGAATTCACCAATGACGGCACAACCTATCGCGCGGTTCGCTACACCAATAAAGACGGTGCCACCAAATACTTTACTCCCGATGGCAAAGGCATGAACAAAGCGTTTTTGCGTACGCCAGTAGATTTTGCTCGCATCAGTTCAGAATTCAGTCTTGGTCGCTTACACCCTGTGCTCAATACTATTCGTGCACATAAAGGTACTGACTACGCAGCATCGACAGGAACGCCAATCCGCGCAACTGGCGATGGCAAAGTTATTTTAGCCGGACGCAAAGGCGGTTATGGTAACTGTGTAATTATTCAACACGGTCAAGGCTATGAAACGCTTTACGGTCATATGAATAATTTTGCGAAAGGCATTTCAACGGGATCACGTGTTAGCCAAGGGCAAGTTATTGGTTATGTAGGCCAAACTGGCTTGGCGACTGGCCCGCACTTACATTACGAATTTCATATGAACGGCGAAGTTCGCAATCCTGTTACGGTTCCATTACCACAAGCATTTGGCATTGCCTCGAATGAAAAATCGCGCTTTATGGCAGCGACTCAAACATTGGTTGCAAAATTGGATGCGTTTGAAAAAGCAAGCCGTTTGGCAATGGCCGAAGGCAAAACCAAGTCTAACTAATGAAGCAACCCGCTTATTATGTTGGACTTATGTCAGGCACTAGTGCTGACGCAATTGATGTTGTGGCTGTCGATTTTTTGGAGCAAAAACTCAGATTAATCGGCAGTCATTCTGTTCCACTCCCCCACTCGCTTCGCCACCAAATACACACCCTTGCCACCCCCAATCACAACGAAATTGATTCTCTCGGCGAGCTTGACCAAGCATTGGGCGAACTATTTGCTGCTGCGATTAACGAACTACTTCACAAGCACAATCTAGCGCCATCAGATATTGTTGCGATTGGAAGCCACGGCCAAACTATTCGTCATCGTCCGCCGCAGACTACGCAATATCCATTTACGTTACAGATTGGCGATCCCAATATCATCGCAGAGCGCACTGGTATTACCACAGTGGCAGATTTTCGACGTCGCGATATGGCTGCCGGTGGTCAAGGTGCGCCTTTAGTCCCCGCTTTTCATCGCGCATTGTTTCAATCGACCGACGTGGATAGAGTGATCATTAATATCGGCGGTATGGCCAATATTACTTGGCTGCCTAAACATGGTGCTGCGACAGGTTTTGATACTGGCCCAGGCAATGTGTTGATGGATGCATGGATCTTAAAAAATCAGCAAAAAGCCTACGATGCAAATGGCGATTGGGCATCTTCTGGTACCCTGGATAAAACACTGCTATCACAACTGCTAAAACAGCCCTTCTTTGCGTTAACGCCGCCGAAAAGTACGGGAAGAGAAGCGTTTAATCTTGAGTGGTTGGAATCTGAAATTCAGCAACTAACATACAAACCAAATGCTGAAGATGTGCAAATGACGCTGCTCGCGCTTACCGCAACGACGATTTGTGATTGCATCAGATCATTAACGCAAAACCTATGCGAAGTGTTTGTCTGCGGCGGCGGCGCTTACAATAAGCGTTTGATGGATGAACTACAGCAGCAACTGCCGCAAAGCAAAGTCGCGAGCACAGCCAGTTTGGGAATTGCGCCTGAATGGATTGAAGCGATTGCATTTGCCTGGCTGGCGAAACAAACCATGAATCGCCAAAGCGGGAATTTATGTGAAGTGACGGGAGCAAGGAAAGAAGTTATTTTGGGCGGCGTTTACTTCGCCTAAGCGAAATACTAGATTGAGAAAGACGATCCACAACCACAAGTACTTGATGCATTAGGGTTTTGAATAACAAATTTAGACCCTTGCAAGCCCTCTTCATAATCCACTTTTGCACCCACGAGATAAGGGTAGCTCATTGAGTCGACAAGCACCTTCACGCCGTCTTTTTCGACCACAGAATCGTCTTCAGTCATGGATTCATCAAAGGTAAAACCATACTGAAAGCCAGAGCAGCCGCCGCCTGTTACATAAACACGCAGCTTGAGATCCTCGTTGCCTTCCTCTTCAATCAGACTTTTCACTTTAGCAACAGCGCTGTCGCTAACGTAGACGGCTTGAGGGATGAAAACTTCTACTACACCAGACATGAATTTCTCCGAGGGATTACTACAACAGCAATTATCCCTTTACCCGACTAATTCAGTCAACTATTGTTCAATCTATTATTAATATAGATAGTGTTATTAAGCTTTTACTGCCGTATCTTGCTTTGCAGCCTTGCTTGTAGGCTTATTCGCCGCGGCCTCAGCCAATCCACCACCTAAACTCACCAGCTGGCCAATAAGCTGCGAGCCTTTCACCATTTCAATTAATTGATAGTGAATGGCGCCTTCAACTATAGCTTTGGCAGATAACTCAATGTGCTTGCTTGAATGAACAGTGCCGCGGACTTTGCCGTTAATCACTATATTGGGGGCATAAATATCGCCTTCAACAAAACCGCTGTGATTCACAATCAATTTTGCTGGTTTCCCCTCTTCCGCATAAATATTGCCTTTGATGTTGCCTTCCACATAAAAGTCACCACTAAAATAGATGTCGCCTATAATTCGGCTTGAAGGTGCCAATAAAGAATGATGGTTGGCGAACGCTTTTTTCTTTTTGGAAACGAGCATGAGGCTTACTCTCACATAAAATGTTTAAAAACTAAATTGGCCATTCCAACTGGCTTTCAACAATCGGCAAACTTTTTTTATCGCCGCTTTTTACAATCAATTGAACATTTTGTGGGGCGAAATCCAAAGGCAATTGAAACTCACCTTCCAACGTTTGGAAATATTTGAAATCCAACGGAATAGTTGGCGAGGTCAATTGATCTGAAACTTGATACAGCGGCAACGAAGCAGACTTGCCTGCTTGTTCGCCGACAATTCTAAAATCTAACGCGCCAGAAAAATCTGTTTCTTTAGCTGAAAGTTTTTGCACCGTTAATTTGTATTTGAAACGGCCTTTTTCCGGCAGCGCGAATACGCTAAACAAACCAAAACTCACGCCGAGCGGATTCGTTTTTGCGCCAGGGGAAAGCAGTTCTTTATAAACACGCAAGTCACGCTCAAACGCTGCCATTTGCGCTTTTTGTGTCATGGTTAATTGCCGCATGTCTTCAATGGTTTGACGATCAACGTCAGCGTTAGTTCGTAACTTTATTAACTCTTGCGCGGTATCATTCAAAGCTTGTAGGTGTTGTTGTGCTTTTTCCGACCCCATAGAATCATGGTGTTTCTGTATACGATAAATACCAGCGTAATAACTCGCAACAACGCACACAACGAAAACTGTAAACAACGCAACATAACGCAGAATTTGAACGATGGGGCGATGCGGAACAATTCGCATCGAATGATGAATGCTACCTTTAACTGCCACGATGACTGCGCCTTACAGAATTAACGTAATGTGAAAATAAAGGGAGTAAACGTCGCGACGCTCATTCCCCATCAACAAATAATTTAAGCTTGAAAGAATGTGTTATGGCAACAACGCAACCACATCCAAACCGGCAGTCTCTTCAAAACCAAACATGATGTTCATGTTTTGAATCGCTTGGCCAGATGCACCTTTGGTGAGATTGTCGATTACTGATAACACCACGACTGTATCGCGATCTTGCGGACGATACACAGCAATACGACACACATTAGAACCTTTTACCGTGCGCGTTTGCGGTAACTGGCCCGCAGGTAAAACATCCACGAACGGCTCATTGGCATAACGCTTTTCATACAGCGCTTGCAAATCAGGCACTGAATTAGCATCCAACAATGTTGCATAAAGTGTTGCATGAATACCGCGAATAATTGGCAACAAATGCGGCACAAATGTTAAAGATGCCGGAGCTGCGCCCGCAGGTTTAACATCGCGCAAACCTTGTTCAATTTCTGGCAAATGACGATGACCTGCAACACCATAGGCTTTAAAACTATCGCTAATTTCTGTCAGCAAATTGTCGATTTTACCCTGACGCCCAGCACCGCTCGCACCGCTCGCCGCGTTTGCAATTAAACGAGTTGGGTCGACCAGATTATTTTCAATCAACGGTAAAAAACCCAATTGGGTTGCTGTGGGATAACAACCTGGGCAGGCAATCAGTTTGGCAGTGCGAATGGCCGCGCGATTCACCTCTGGCAAACCATATACCGCTTGCGGAACTAATTCCGGCGCGCCATGAGCTTGGGCATACCATTTTTCCCACAGGGCTATGTCGCGAATTCTGAAGTCAGCAGACAAGTCGATAATGCGCGCTTTGGTTTTCATCAACGCTGGCATCATATTTTGCGCAACACCGTGAGGTGTTGCGAAGAAAACCACATCCAACTCGCCCAACACAGCAACATCTGGCTCAGTGAACGCAAGATCAATGTGACCGCGCAAGCTTGGGTACATATCCGCAACTTTTACGCCCGCTTCTGCACGCGACGTAATAACCGTTACGTCAACCTGTGGGTGCTTCGCCAACAAACGCAGCAATTCCACTCCGGTATAACCCGTCCCACCAACAATACCTGCCTTAATCACATCCAACCCCTTAATTTGCCTAATCAATGACTTCTAAGCTATGTTACTGAGCTGTACTCTATAAAACCCAATTTAAGCCTAACGCTCGATACAAGCCGTTTACTCTATACAAGCCCTCTATGATAAGAGCCTTAGCCGTAAATCGAAAGCAAAAATATGACCGAAGATGCCCAGCACGGCACATTCTTCAATAATGGAAGCCGCTCAAGTGAGGAAATAAGTGCCGGCACGATCATTTGATGAGCCGATAAACTCCCGCGCAATCGCCACAATACATTTTGCGAGGATAGCCGGACAAACACCTGATACACTGCTCAACCTGTTAGCCATAGCGGCGCGAACGTATTAATAACTATTACACATTGCAAAATTAATATGACTTTTCTCTGGATAAAAGCTTTTCATATCATCGCTGTGATCACATGGTTTGCAGCGCTATTTTATTTGCCGCGTTTATTCGTTTATCACACCATGAGTGAAGACGACATCAGTCGCGAACGCTTTAAAATTATGGAGCGCAAACTCCTACGCGGCATCGCCAACCCTTCTATGATTGCCGTTTATATTTTTGGTGGCTGGATGAGTTACTTGGGCTGGAGTTATTACTCCACGCAGACATGGTATTGGTGCAAACTCGCACTGGTAGCAGTCGTCACTATCTATCACCACGCCTGCATTGTTTATTTCAAGCAACTGCGCGATAACAAGTGCAACAAAAGCCATGTATTTTTTCGCTGGTTTAACGAATTCCCTGTTTTAGTGCTGATAGGGATTATCATATTAGTTGTTGTGAAACCATTTTAATTATTGCAGGTCAATTTGTGCTTTACGCCATTACTGATTCACATTTAATGCCCAATGAACAATTGTTTGCAGGCGTAGAAGCCGCACTAAAAGGCGGCTGCCAATATGTACAATATCGCGACAAATCAAACAACACGGCGCAACGTTTACACGATGCTAAAAAACTATTGGCACTGTGCAATAATTACCACGCAAATTTAATTATTAATGACGATGTACAACTCGCCCATCAAATAACAGCACAAGGTGTGCATTTGGGGCAAGGCGATGGCGATGTAAAAGCCGCGCGTGCATTGTTAGGCTCGCAAGCCATTATCGGTGTGACTTGTCACGATTCATTAGAGCTTGCACAACAAGCGATTGATGATGGAGCTACTTATATTGCTTTTGGCCGTTTTTTTTCGTCCAATACAAAACCTGATGCACGCCCTGCTCCGTTAAGTTTATTAACGGAAGCACGCAAAAAATTCCCACACACAATGATTGCGGCTATTGGTGGGATCACAGTAGAAAATGCCCAGCCGGTTTTAAACGCAGGCGCGGATATGATCGCCGTTTGCCATAGTGTGTTTGCGGCTGACAATATTGAAGCCCAAACAAAATTATTTATTGAATTGTAATACTAAGGATTCACAATGAGTCGTTCAGAAGAATTATTTGCGCAAGCACAAATACATATTCCCGGTGGCGTCAACTCACCCGTTCGCGCATTTAAAGCCGTTGGTGGTACGCCTGTGTTTTTTGAAAAAGCACAAGGCGCTTATGCCTGGGATGCCGATGGCAAACGCTACATTGATTACGTGCAATCCTGGGGTCCAATGGTACTCGGCCATGCACATCCAGAGGTAATTAACGCCGTTATCGAAACTGCAAAATTTGGTTTAAGTTTTGGCGCGCCCACTGAACGCGAAACAACCCTCGCTAACAAATTATGCGCACTGATGCCCAACATGGATATGGTGCGTTTTGTAAGCTCCGGCACTGAAGCAACCATGAGTGCAATCCGTTTAGCGCGCGCTTTTACCAAGCGTGACAACATTATTAAATTTGAAGGTTGCTACCACGGCCACTCGGACTCGTTATTAATCAAAGCCGGTTCTGGCGCATTGACGATGGGCGTCCCCAGTTCTCCGGGCGTGCCTGCCGTATTAGCCGATCACACCATCACGCTCGACTACAACAACTCACAACAAGTACGCGATTATTTTGCAGCGCATGGCGATAAAGTGGCGTGCATTATTGTTGAGCCCGTGGTTGGTAATATGAATTGTGTTCCACCCGTCGCCGGTTTTTTAGAAACACTGCGCGAGGTGTGCGATCAACACGGCAGCTTATTAATTCTTGATGAAGTAATGACGGGTTTTCGCGTTAGCCACACCGGTGCGCAAGGTTATTACAATATTAAAGCGGATATCACCACGCTCGGAAAAGTAATCGGTGGTGGCATGCCCGTTGGTGCATTCGGTGGTCGTCGTGATGTTATGCAAATGATCGCGCCTTCTGGCCCTGTTTATCAAGCCGGTACATTATCTGGTAATCCGGTGGCGATGGCCGCAGGTTTAAAAACCTTGGAGCTGTTAGAGCAAAAAGATTTCTATAAAAATCTCAGCGCTCGCACCACACGATTAGTAGAAGGTTTACAAAAGCTAGCCGATGAAGCGGGCATCCCCTTCACCACTAATCACGTCGGCAGTATGTTTGGCTTTTTCTTCACCAGCGAACCTAAAGTCACTAACTTTACGCAAGTCATGGCCTGCGATATTCCCCGTTTTAACAAATTTTTCCACGGCATGTTAAATGAAGGTGTCTATTTAGCACCTGCATCCTATGAAGCCGGTTTTATGTCGGCGGCGCACACTGACGAGGATATTCAAAATACGCTGCTCGCCGCAAAAAAGGTATTTGCTACGCTATAACGCCTTGCTATACCCCCTACTATAAAAGTATGGCTACTGGGCATTCTAGAAAAATGCCCAAAAACATCGATGTATTACAATAATGACAAGGCTTCTATATGCTATCGTTCTATAACTCTATTTTTATACCTATAACAAATTCTATATCCATAACAAATTCCAACGGAATAGATCACCATGCCTAATAAACGCGCGCTCATTGTTGACGACTCTACCACCGCTCAATATCGCCTGAAAAAAATGCTCCGCCCGTACGACCTTGACATTGACTCTGTGGATTCTGGTGAAGCAGCACTGCGTTATTTGGCGACGAATATTCCCGATGTGATTTTTATGGATCACTTAATGCCTGGCATGGATGGCTTTCGCGCATTGCAAATTATTAAATCTCACCCTGAAACAGCAATGATCCCCGTGATTATGTATACCTCCAAAAGTGGCGATGTATACACCGGCCAAGCGCGCGCACTAGGTGCGTTGGATGTAGTGAGTAAAGATTCTATCAATGCGGCAGATTTATCTAACGTGATGCGCACTATTCACGTTTATCGCACCGATGAAAATAAACCGGCTGAAAACAAAACTCAAAAAACCAGCGCAATAGAGCAAACAGAACAGTCGACAGAAGTAAAAGTCAGCGCAGCAAACATCGACCTTACCAATCACAGCATAGAACGAAAAGCACCCAACTCAGCTAGCACCGAGCAAGCGCGCAATCTAGAACTGCGCCTTAGTCATATGGAACACACGCTGGAAGATAGTCGCCGCTTTATTACAGAGCGAGTTGTGCGCGAACTTCAAGGCTTGAAGCAAAATATTAAGCAAGAACTCCACGAAATCTCCGAGCAAAACCATGCTTATTCTGCAACGCTTGAATCAACAAAAACATCGGGCAGCTTGGTGTGGTCCATCTTCAGTAAATTATTACTGATCACGCCATTAATTCTGATTACGTTCTATCTCGTGCAAATGAACGATGCGCTAACAGAAAACCAGCGCCAACAAGAACAACTCAACAAACAATTAAAAACCATAGCCACACAACAGCCGGCTGCAACAGCCAAAGAAAATATCGTCAACATTACAGACGTAGCGAGCACAGCAACGCAAGCCATTACACCCGTTATGTCGGCCAGCGAAAGTAAAAACTACCTTGCAGATATCGCGTGGACATTTAATCAGACAGCAATATTGCCATTTAATCAAAATGACATTGATACCAAAGTGGTTATTCGCCTCTACGAATTATTAAATCGCCTGATCAATAACGGCTTTAAAGGCCGCGCATGGATCAATATTTATGTCGGTAATTTTTGTTTAGCCACGGACAGTGTTGGCCAATTGCAACTCGTCGGCGATGGCGCACCTATGGGCAATTGCATGCTTTCAAGCGAAGCTTATGGTATGGATCGACTGATGGAACAATATGCGCACGATGTTGAAATTGCGCTGAACGGCCTCAACCAAAAAAATGAAAAAAGTGTTCACATCGTCATCAACACATTATCTGAGCCCGATGATTACCCAGAGCGAAAACCAACCTTGATCGCAAAAAACTGGAACAGCGTCGCCCAAAGCCACAACAGAATTGAAATCAGTTTGGAAGCTAAGGCGCCCGAAGCACTGGAAAATACGCCAACGCCACGCGCTCCATAATATTTAGATAGTGACTCGCCGCCGTTAACAACCTACAATAGCCCTACTCGCCAGCCCTGATGTTCAAAGCTGGCGAACGGGGCCGATATGGATTCGACGCTGGTAACAAAGTCCAAGGTGCATGTCGTGATGGTAGCCAATCACGTTAATCCAAAGCTGCAAACTATACAGTTGCCAATGATGACAACTACGGTGCCCAATTAGCTGCGTAAGCAGCTTTTGAAAGCACTTTTAGTGGTTCGCCACTAACGGTCTCTAACAAGGTGCCAGTACCGCGTTAAAGCCCGTCATATAGAACTGGATCGCAGTGAAGCCTGCCTGGGGTGGATCAGCTAAACAATTTCAGGATCGCTTTTTACGTCCCGCCCGCTGGGCTGTAAATCGCTAAATCAATAGGCGGTTCTAAACATGTAGAGCTGCGGATAGAGTGCTGGCGGACGGGGGTTCAACTCCCCCCGGCTCCACCAAATAGGGGTTTTAAAAGACCCAAAGAAGACCAAAAAAGCCTGTAATTCCAACGAGTTACGGGCTTTTTTGTGCCCATAGGGTTCTAAAGCATCCTATTAAATCCCACTTTTTTAGTAGTACCGTTAGTAGTACCATGGTGATACTACTAAAAACGGTACTACTAAAATGGCCAGAATCACCAAACCTTTAAACAATACCGAAGTTAAACAAGCCAAACCCAAAGAGAAGGTTTACACCCTGTCAGACGGTGGCGGCTTGCAACTTAGGATAAAGCCCAATGGCTCAAAGTTATGGCTGTTTGATTACTTTCGACCATTCACCAAAGTGCGCACCAGCTTAAGCTTTGGAAGCTATCCCGAAGTGTCTATCGCCAATGCCCGTAAAAAGCGTGATGAAGCAAGAGAATTGCTAGCCAAAGAGATAGACCCCAAAGACCACAGAGATGAAGCCAGCCGCCTCAATGAAGCAGCCTATAACAACACGCTTCAACACATTGCAGCCCAATGGCTAGAAATTAAAAAAAGCAAGGTATCTGCCGATCACGCAGAAGATTCGTGGCGTTCGCTCGAATTGCATATATTCCCAAGCCTCGGCAAGCTCCCTATTCATAAAATTACCGCCGTCAAAGCTATTGAAACTATTAAACCCATTGTCGCAAAAGGCAGCCTAGAAACGGTTAAACGCCTCTGCCAACGTCTAAATGAAATAATGTTGTATGCGGTCAATACGGGGCTATTGGCAGCCAATCCTTTAACAGGTATTAGCAAAGCCTTTCAAGCACCAGTAAAACAGCATCTACCAACTCTAAAACCTGAACAGCTTCCAACACTAATGGCAGCACTTTCTATTGCGAGCATCAAGATAACTACCCGCTGTTTAATTGAGTGGCAATTGCACACAATGGCCAGACCAAGTGAAGCTGCTGGCGCACGCTGGGATGAAATAGATTTTGAAAATCAGTTATGGAATATACCTGCGGAACGCATGAAAAAGAAAAAACCGCATAGCGTTCCCTTATCAGCACAAAGCATGGCACTACTTGAAATAATGAAACCTATTAGCGCCCGCAGTGATTTTGTTTTTCCTTCCGATAGAAACTTTAGAACCCACACAAATGCACAAACTGCAAATACAGCCCTAAAGCGTATGGGATTTGATAAGCAGTTAGTCGCACATGGGCTGAGAGCATTAGCTAGCACCACCTTAAACGAACAAGGTTTTGATGCCGATATTATCGAAGCGGCTTTAGCTCATATAGGTGATAATGAAGTGCGCAATGCCTACAATCGCTCCGAATACATTCAACGCCGCATTCCGATGATGAATTGGTGGAGTAATCACGTTGAACAGGCCGCAACTGGAAATATGAGCCTCACTGGTAAGAAAATGCTTGAGCTAGTGAAAGCTTCCTAGCTTAAGCTCTGTAAAAATATTTAGCTTTTTGGATGCAAGTAAAAAACACCATATAATCTTGAAGGAATTCAGAATGAAAAAACTTCCCGTAGCAGCTAAAAAAGATTTTATTAAATCCATTTCTTCTTCTAAGCCAATTGACGCATTGGCTGAGCTAATTTGGAATGGTTTTGATGCTGGTTCCGATCGGGTACATGTTTTTCTTGATATGAATGACCTCAATGCAATTGAATCTATTCGTGTTAGAGATTTTGGGTATGGGATAGATTCAAGCGGCGCAGCTGAATTTTTTGGTAACTTAGGCGAGTCTTGGAAAAAAAATAAAGCGCGCGATAATGGTCGAGCTTTACACGGAAAAAATGGGAAAGGACGATTTAAGGCTTTTGCATTGGGAGAACGAGTTGATTGGAATACCACTTATAAAAATAGTCACGGACAAACGGCAAGTTACACGATATCTGGCAGCGCCAATACAATCGACAACTTTGAAGCCAGTGATCCAGCACTAACGCCAGATTCCATTTTAGGTACTGAGGTACTTATAAGCAATATTGAAACTGATTTTCGTTCTTTGAAAGATGAAAGCTCTGCGACCTCTCTTGCAAAAATATTTGCACCTTATTTAACAGAATATCCCAATGTAAGCTTGGAGTATAACGGCCAAAAAATTGATCCTCGATCTGCACAGTTGCACCAAGCAGATTATAATTTGGGCGATGTCGAGCTTGCACCTAACCTTCGAGCTCCTGTTTCCGTCACCATCATCGAATGGAATATTAAAACAGAACGTGAATTTCATTTGTGTGATGCCGACGGTGTTTCTTTACATGCACTCCCCGCAGGAAAAATTCGTGCCCCTGGATTTAGTTTTACAGCCTATGTAAAAGCCGATCATTTTCGAGAGCTAGATAAGAAAAACAATCTTATACTTGAGGAGTTAGATAACGATATTAAAAAAATTCTTGCTGCTGCAAAAGCTAAGATTAAACAGCACTTCCGTCAACGAATTCTAGAAGATAACGGGAGAGTGATTGAACGCTGGAAGGAGGAAAATATTTATCCCTATGAGGATAAAGCAACATTAGATCCTGTAGAGCTGGCTGAACGACAAGTATTCGATATCTTGGCAATAAATGTTCAAAGTTATTTACCCTCATTTGAACATTCCGACCAGAAAACCAAGAAATTCACTTTTCGCCTGTTAGCTCAGGCTGTGAAAGAGAATCCTGAATCTGTCCAAACTATTTTAGGCGAGGTTCTAGGGTTAAAAAAACAAGAACAAGACGAACTTGCAAAACTACTTACTAGAACGTCCTTATCATCCATCATTAGCTCAGCAAGCGTAGTGGCTGATAGACTCAATTTTTTGATCGGCTTAGAAAATTTGCTGTTTGATAAAGAAACCAAGAAAAAACTACTGGAACGCGATCAACTTCACAAAATTCTGGAAAATGAGGCTTGGCTTTTCAGCGAAGAGTTCGCATTAGCAGGTTCAGAGTTGACCCTAGAAGAAGTACTCAAAAAGCACATAGCTAATCTGGGCGATAGAGCTGATAAAACCGAGAACTTTGAAAAGGCTGATACCGATAATTTACGTGTAGATTTGATGTTACATAAAGCGATTCAGCCTCGCCCAGGAGAATTCGACTATCTAGTTATAGAACTCAAGCGCCCATCCAAAAAAATCGATTCCGAGGTGCTCACACAAGTTAAAAAATATGCAATGGTAGTATCGGCGGACGAGCGATTTCGTGGCGTAAAAATTCGCTGGACGTTTCTTGCAATCTCAAATGATTTAGATCAATTTGCACAACAAGAAACACGGCAAAAGAACAGACCAAATGGTATAGCTTGGGAAAATGAGAATATTACCGTTTGGGCAAAAACTTGGGCTGAAGTAATTAATGACGCAAGAACGAAGCTAAGCTTTTTCAATCAGCAATTAGCTTATGCAGCTGATAGGGATAGTGCAAAAGAATATCTTCAAAAAACCCACTCTCACTTTATTCCTGATACTTATCAAGAAGATGATACTGAGGAAATTACTGAAGAAGAAACTGAATAGTACCTTCCAATGTAACAGCCTCCTAGCTAGTTTTGTGGAGGCTCATTTCTTTTGCCAAGGCTTTGGCTAATTCAGCCACATCAGGAGAGTGCACGCCAACTCGCGTGCGCGGTTCTTTAAATTGCTTAAAAATATCCGCCTGCCTACTCTCTTGCACATCACCATAACTATAAAAAGTGGTAAGCACGCCCTCATGCCCTAGGTTTTGGCTCCACGCTTTAAATTCTTCGGGAGTGTGGCAAATCGTTTCCCCTAAATTAGCCAAGGTGTTGCGCAGACTGTGCGGGTTAAAACTTGGCAAACCTGCCAATAAAAACGCATCCTTAAATACCTTTCTTATGGCCGCAGTACTACTCCAATGTTCACGACTTAAACCAGAAGCTGCAAAATTATTATCGCAGCCCTGACTCATCTTTGTTTTAGGAAATAGCGGGTCATCATTACCAAATAGGCATTCAGTTTTTAAATACCGCACCCACTCAAAAACAATTTCACGCACATCATCACCCACAGGAAAAAAGCACGTAGTTAAAGTTTTACTAAATTTTGTTTTAACCTCTCTAGCATCTTGATAGACAGTATTAGCATTGAAATCTATATGCTTTAATTTCAGCGAGGCGATAGCGCTATCCCTTGCCCCACTTAATAACGTAAATGCCAACAATGCCCTATCACGCTTTTGCAGCACTGTATTGGTTGGCATCACGCTTAGGGTATGCTTTAACTGTTCAAGAGTTGCCACGGGTTTATTGCGTTTAGCCTTTGCAGTTCTTGCCTCTTTTTCTGACAAGTTGAAATATTCAGCATCCGAATACTTTATTCGCGATTTATAGCCAGTTTCTTGAGACAACCATTCAATAAATGCTTTCAAATGCCGCACTGCGCCATTCATAGTAGCAAGACTTAATGGCTCACCCGTTTGGTGGTGTTTTTGACTGGCTAGATGTACTTTAAAAGCAATGGCCTGCTCATAATGAAACGCTTTAAAATCTTTCCATTTTGTGTAAGTTTCAAATCGGCTAATAGCCTTAGCCACCGCATCTATTGAAGCTTCATTTTGCCCCTTCGCCTGCTTTAAGAAAGTTAAATATTTACGTTTGATTCGCTCATTATTTGCATTCATTTTTTTCATGTTCATTCTCACTTTTTAAAGTCACAATTTAAGAGAGGGTTATCACAATCCTTTATATGCTCTACTACTGTCGGCTTTATGAGATCGAAAATATCAGCGTAGCGCTCTAAGCTCGCACTGCCAATGAATTTATTTACAACGCATTCACAGCACGAACAGAAGCCCATAAGGCGGCCTTTAGTGGTGGATATTGGCAAAAATTCCACAAGATTTTCAGCGGGTTTTGTAGGCACTTTGCAGCGCATACAATAGAACTCATTTGCGTTGCAGCGTTGTTTTTTCTCAGCCCGCTGCGCCTTCAAAAACTCTCTAGCATCCTGTCCCATAATAAGAAATGGTCGCCGCTCTTTTAAACATGGCAAACCATCCTTAACCCAATTAGCAATCGTATTTTTGTGGACACCAAAAACACCCGCCAACTCTTCAAACGAATAATTGCGGTGAATTTTTACAAGGTTGTGATTGTAATTACTCATGGTCATTAATTCGGCTTTCTTCAATTCGCTCGATAATCCATTCGTCAACGTCTTGCTCCAACCAACCCACGGCGCGCCCACCTAAAGAAATTGATTCAGGAAACTCACCATTGGCCATGCGCAAATAAATACTGCTACGCGATAGACCAGTGCACTTTTTAACTTGGGGAAGCCTTAAAATTGTATGTGACATGTTGAAACCTCTTTAACGTTTATAGGAAATGAGGTTTAACTTTATTTGTGCGATTTGGGCGATACTAGCGAGATGAAACAATCGGTCAAACCAATAAAAACAAGGACTTAGCCGAAAAAAGGAGGGGAAACACAAGGCTGGAATAATGATTTTTTGCTAAAAATTTCCTTACATTTCAAAAGCTTATTTGTGCGGAAATTTTCCGCCCAACTATTTTATTTTTTCATATTTTTTCTAATGGTTTCTGTGCTTCTACCGTTTGCAATGGGTAACCTAGAAATTTGCATTGAATACCAATCATCAGTTTTTTCGGGGTATTTTCGCTTTAAGGATTTGTACTCATCACGCCAGTTTTGGCGCATTGCTTGAGTGGCAAGTTTTCTGGCTTCTTGCTTACTGATATTTGGGGTGTATGCCTTGCCGGTATCAATAGCGGTTAAATCTAGCAGTGATTCAATACGCAAAACATCAATGGCTAACTCATTATCATTAAAATAAAGCAGATCAATTACAGGCACGGTGTAACCGTTAATTACCAACCTTAACGGCTGTGTATGCAAAATAGCCCAGCGCCGCCCTTTATCACTTTGTAGCAGTCCTAATTTATAACAGGCAGATTCTTTATTGTATTCAGGCTTAGTTTCTACCCCCAACAAACGAGCAACTACTCCCGCAAATTGCTTGGTGCTCGCCTGCCATTGCTTCAATCGCTCTAAGGGTACTTGTATTCGCCCCATTTGACTTTGCATATCAGGATGGTCGCACACGATAAAAGCGCGCTTGGCATCTTCTGTTAAAACCACATCCATTGTGCAATGGTGTTCACACCCCACACATTCTAACGATTGCGTATTAACATCTTTAACCAGCAATCCAAGCTTTACAAAATGCTTTAGCGATTCATCTTGCCATTGCGCAACCTCATCCCAGCCAATTGTGGCTGGCTTATCAGAAGCGTTTACATGATCAATCAGGGAAGCTAAAACTTGGGTGTTATTCATTAGACTCGTCACCCGTCACCGCTCTAGGTTCAAGCCCCGATCTAGCGAGCATTTGGCGAATTTTTAAATCATTGCCATCATAATTTAAGGCGCAGGAATTGGGGTGGGTGATATTCACCGTGCGGGTTTTTACGCCTCTATTGCCCACGGGCTCAAAAGTCACTTTTAAAGTAATCTGGCTCACTTCATAAGGAGGCAAATTAAGCTCTTCAAGTAGCTTATAAACCGCATCAGGGTCTTTCTTGACATCGGCCTCAAGAGTAATGCGACGCAAGTTACCGTGCTTAAGATTCACTCGCAAACGAGTCACTAATACACTGCTAATACCTGAAGCCGGTTCAATTTTAAATTCAAAATTATCTTCTAATACTGGTGCCAATTCATATACGCGCTTATCAATAGTGCCATCTTCTAATGCGTCCACTTTCAAGATGTGCTGTGCAAACATACGCTGCAAATCAGCCAACTTTTTGCCATTTTTGGGGGCGTAAATATCCAGCGAACCTTCAGCTTCGGTATAGACAAAAATGATTTCAAAGGCGGGATGATGAGCTTTGTTTTTTAACGCGTCTCCTTCCCACTCCACAGCAGTTTGTGCGAAGTCTTCAGGATAGGCGAAAAAATATTCTTTATTGTTGCGGCGATAAGGCTCAACCACACAATTTTTACCACGCCCTTCTTTGTGATAAAAAAAACCACTGATTGCACTGGCTAGGGCTTTAATATCATCCGCTTCAACTTGTGGGGGCAATTTGGGGAAGTCACTGCGTTTTTTCCAAAAGGACGGGCTAACATTATCAGCATGCAAAAACATACTAGCGCCGCGCCAATAGCTGGGCTTTTCTAAAAATGCCCACATAGCTTTAGCGTGAAAGCCATCAATAGCTGCGATAGCCGCCATAAAAGTCTCATCATTGTGAAAGCTGGCTTCATCAATTAAAGCCGCAATACCACCATCGCAAGCCAATGCGTTTACATCTTGAAACTGGGCTTCAATTTCTGCTTTTTGACTATCAGGCAGGGCATTGAGCACGTCTTGCAAAACATCCACAGCCTTTTCATTCAGCTCATTAAAATCCACTGCAAGTGGTATTTTTTTTACTGCAAAAAACTGCGCTAAATACTGGTTAGGTACTCTTCTAAAAAAATGCCGATTTGAATATTGTGTTGCCATTTATCCTTCTTCCCTTTGTAACGCGTTAAAAATCAACAAACAATCGAACGCAGCATTTTTTAAAATTAACTGGAGTGTTAAACATCAAACCTACTGCCCACCATCTTCAGCCACTCCTTACACTCCAAATAATCCGGCACGTGCCTCTCGACCGATTTCCAAAATGCGGGGGAATGGTCGTGGTGTTTTAGGTGGCAGAGTTCGTGGATAACTACGTAGTCCACTATGCGGTGCGGGGCTAGGATTACTTTCCAATGGAATTGGAGTTCGCCTTTGGCCGTGCAGCTGCCCCAGCGCGATTTGAAATTTTTTATGCTGACACTTCTAGGATGTACGCCAATGACTTTTGCGTAGCGGTCTACTTTTTCGTTGAAGCGAATTAAGGCTTGGTGGTGATACCACTGAATTAGTGCAGTACGAATAAACTCTGAATTTTTATTTTGCTTAGGTACGCTGACCACCAAGCGACCTTGTTTTAGTTTAACGGGTACAAAGACACCGGTTTCGATTTTTAGGCGATAGTTGCGGCCAAGGTATGGGAAGGCTTCGCCGCTGATAAATTCTTTGCTGCTGACCGGCATAGTTTGCTGATGCAGATAAAGCTTTTCTTTAATCCAGCGATTTTTTTCTGTGAGGATTTTTTTAATGCGCGCTTGTGGCAACTCTACTGGCACCACAATGGAAACAGCACCGTCATCCACTTGCAGGCGTGCGGTTTTAGTTCGCGGCCTGCGGATAACTTCTGCCACGTAGCCGCGCTGTTCTATGTATTCATGTGCGATTGCTAATGCATTCACTTGAATTTCACCTTGGCTAAATCCATGAACCTATCCATGACTACACGGCGCAACTCTTCATCGTCAAAACTCGAATCTACTATCGTGCGTTTTATTTCCTTTTTAACACGCTTTACTTCATCCGGCTTTTTGAAAAAATCTACGATATTGGTGGCTTCATCCATCATCTGCACTAAAGCTTTGGTAACTTGAATAATTTCGTCGTGCTTGGCCTCACCCAAAGATTCATTGCCGGTGATACGTGTAACTTCTGCCACCAAAATATTATGGAAGGCGAACTCAGTGGTATCTAAGCCTAAATTGTCTGCGGCTTTTTTGTGGTCGGTTTCGATGTTATCGCGGAACTCCAACAGCATTTGCACAAGCTGTTCCCAGTGCTCCGTTTTTTTCAATAAAATTTCATTGAGTTTGGCGCTGAGGGATTTGTAGTATTCCTCATCTTCCGCCAAGTTGATATCTATGTGGTGCTTAATCGCGCTTTCGATCTCTGAAGCCTTAGCTTCGTCGGATTTATGTTCTTGCAGCTTTTTCTTGTAATCCACCGCCAGCAAATCAATGGGTGGGATTTTTGGGTCTACACCCGTTGCGCGGATATGCTCTTCAATTAGTTGACGAACCTTTTCACCTACACCAGCTAAATCCAATTGTGAGTCGCGGTATAAGTTGCGTGCGCCTAAGTTGATTTTACCGAGTGATTTTAAATCACCCAAGAAAGGTTTGGCGCTTTCATCGGGCATGATGATGTCCATTTGCTTGGCGAACTTTTTAAAATCAATTTCGAATTGCTGGCGCTTGTCTTCGTCTTTTAACTTTAAAATACACGCATCAAGGTCATTAATGTCGGCACCTTTAAAATGCCCCATTACGCGGGTGTGCATGGCTTTTAGTTTGGGGATTTCGTCTTTCAAATCTTGCAGGGCACCAGCTACGTCTTCTTTGCTGAACATGTCCAGCGCTTCGGTGAGGTAATCACTCAGACCAAAGTAATCCACAATAAAGCCGCGCTGTTTACCACTGGCGGTGCGGTTTACGCGGGCGATGGCTTGCAGCAATGTGTGCTCTTTGAGTTTGCGATCTAAATACATGACTTGGCAAATGGGCGCATCAAAGCCGGTGAGCAGCATATCTTTCACAACGATAATGGAAAGGCCGCTATCAATCAGCGGCTTTTTGTAGTTGTCGATATTTTGCTTTTGTAGCAGCGGATCTGTGTATGGCGCGTAGAAGGCTTCATCATTGTGCTTGCCGGAAATAATCACCGCGCTTTCTGGGCCTTCTAATTCATCTAGCGTTTGCTTGTAAACAACGGCGGCACGGCGCGATGAAGTTACGATCATGGCTTTAAAGCCGTTGGGCTGAATGTGTTCGCGGTAATGCTTGAGCAAATCTATACACACCCAACGGATGCGCTGCGGTGCTTCTAATACGGCTTGTTCAGTGCCGTATTTTTTCTTGATGGCAGCTTTGTCTTCTGGTGTGCGATCTGAAAAATATTCGTTGAATAATGTATCGAGCGAATCGCCCGTGACTTTTGTTTTTGCTTCACGGCCTTCGTAGAGTATTTGGCAGGTAGCGCCATCGGCCACGGCTTCTTCAATGGTGTAGGTATCTATATAGCTGCCGAATTCGTGGCTGGTTTTTTGTGAGCTAATCAGCGGTGTGCCGGTGAAAGCAATTTTGGGGGCATTGGGTAAGCCGCTGTTAATGGCTACGCCGAGTGCGCCGTATTGCGTGCGGTGGGCTTCATCTGCCAATACGATAATGCGTTCACTCGTATTTAATACGGGAAATTCAAATTCACCCTCGCTTTCTTGAAATTTTTGCACCGTCGCGGTGACTAAATCTGCGCTGTCTTTAGCGAGTAGTTCTTTTAACTTGGCGACCGACGTAGCTGCATAAACCGTTTCGCCTTGGGCGCGCTCAAATTGCGCGGTGAGTTGTTGATCTAGCTGGGTGCGGTCAGTAATGAATACTAATTTGTAATCACGCAATTGCGGGTCGCGGCGAATTTTTACCGCGAGCATTACCATAGTGAGGGATTTACCCGAACCTTGGGTATGCCAAATAATGCCACCTTTATCTTTTTTGGTGGCTCCGGTTTTTAAGCGCTCAATGGTTTTATGTACGGCGCGGAATTGTTGATAACGCGGGATTTTTTTAATCACCTTGCCGTCAATAGCTTCAAACAAGGTGAAGTTTTGGATTACATCTAAAAAATTGGCTCGATCAAATAAGCCCGCCAATAAAATTTCTTGTGAATTATTTAACGACATTTGCAATTCAAATTGATACGCAGCGGACTGCTCTGCCACACCGCCATTTAACTCAGCAAAATTTTTTGAGCACACCGTGCCCAATCTACGGGGGTATGGGTCTTTCCATTCTAAATAGTGTTCAACCTTGGAGCTGATAGTGCCCACGGCGGCTTTGTCGCGATGGGTGCTGACCATAAGTTGGTTGTACCAGAATAATTTTTCTGCGCCTTCATCTTCATGGGGTGTGCGGCGGTTGGCGTAGCGGCTTAATTGGGTGATGCCGCTTTCCATTGGGTTGGTAATGTAGGGCGATTTGGCTTCAATAATGGCAAGCGGCAAACCGTTCACGAAACACAAAATATCCGGAATGATATTTTCGTTTATGCCTTCAATTTTAAATTGGTTTACGCACAGAAATTCATTGTTGGCGATATTATCGAAATCAATAATTTTTACGGTTTGACCTTTGCGGCCTTTACCTAAGTCTTGCTCGACGGATTGGTAATTGACTAAGGTATGCCACAGGTTTTGATTGGCTTCCATCAAAGTCGCAGCGACTGGGTGCGTAATATCGCGCATCACCTTGCGTAGGTTCTCGTCGCTTATCCAGGGGTTAATGCGCAGAATCGCTGCACGCAAACGCTTTTCTAATACCACCTCACGGAAGTATTCGCGCTCGCCATCCGGCGCAGGCAAAAATGCTAAGCCAGAAATATGGTGCCAGCCGAGTTTTTGCAATTGCTCAAGTGCAGGCAGCTCGACTTTATCGTATTCGTCGTTCGTCATAATCAATTCACTTTGACACGGACTTTGCCGGTGAGGAGATCTTGCATTAGGGCTTTTTTTAGCTCCATGAATCTAACCAATTTTTCTTTTCTTTTGACAATATCAGTATCAATCGAGTCCAATGAATTCACAATTTTATCCATTTCATCATCTGGAGGGAGAGCTACATCTAAATTTCTAATTGATGTTAAATTTAGTCCTGCTTTAGCACCTGAATCATTATTTGCAGTAAATTGCTTTTGTGCGTTTTCATGAGATAGGTAGTGACCAACCCAGCGAGACTTTTTTATGTCATTCAATCGAACTAAAGACACGTGCTGATTGACATAAGCCTCACCAATGCTTTCATTTACTACGCCAACAATCCCCAGGTCAGCCGTAATAGAGATGAGCACATCTCCGACTTGTACTAAAGTTCTTTTTCCTTCACCACCTTCAGGCGGATTAACGTAAACGATATCATTAAACCGAAAATTGATATTTTCACGCGTTAGGTTTCCGATGCGAATAAAGATTGCTCCTTTATCGGAGTAGTATTCAGCCCAGCCTCTCGATCCACTTGTTATGTAGCTGGCAAGATCCTGAATCTTTTTCGTTGCCCACGCCTTCGGAATCATCCCCGCCGGACTATCCTTAAACTCCGTGTGCCCAATCCCCTTAATCAGCAGTTCTTGCATCATGCCGGTTTTTAGGTCTTTGAGTTTATTGATTTGCGCTTGGGTGGATTCAATTACATCGTCTACTGATGTGAGAATGGCGGCGATTTTTTGTTGTTCGGCGTGAGGGGGATGCGGAACCTCTATTGAACCTAGGGTTGATTTATTAATAAACTTGGTCGCATTACCAGTAACAAGGTCATCATAAAAATTGGATTGATCTAGTTGCTCTAGTAAAAAATTTACAAAAGCAGGTTCGGAATTTTTATTTAGAGATATTAAGAATACGTTCCAAGCTATTAAAAAATTTACTTCTTGCTTAACTAAACAAGATTTTCCAATAGTTCCAATGTTACTAAGTAAAAGGTCACCTTTAGCGGGTCTATATTTACTCTGATAATTTAAAAAATCTTGCTCAGATACGTACCTTAAATCAGTGAGGTCTAAGTAGTTCCCAGTAATGTGTTTGGCTTGAATAATTGGATAACCGGCATCAGCGTAATCGAGTTTATCTGCTACGGTATTGATACCTTGATAAAAACGATTTGTTATCTCACCCAAGCACTTGATTGGAAAAGGATGTAAGCCGAAAGCCTTACTCATACCCCAACTCCGCTAAAAATCCTTTCATCACACTTTCAGCTTGTGCGACTTGTTCATCCAACTCAAGTAGCGAAACACGGTACTTATCCCACCAGCGTTCAAACTGGCTGATCAATATTTGATTGTCGGTTGGTAATAACGTGCGAAGTATTTCTTTGCTAGTTATTTTAGCTCTGAAATCGTAATAGTCTTTATTGCGTTTAACAAACACGACCGAAACATCAAACCCTTGCAGAATTTCTTCTTGAATATAATCATCATGCACTTCACGCACGGGCACGCCGCCGTGGAGCAAAGCGCGCACATCAAAAATTTCTGGCGGTGGTGAGGTGTCGGCGTAGCGGCGAATATTTAAATTAAAATCGTTCTCTGCAATTTCAGCAATATCCACCACGCGGGCGTAGCGTTTTATATTTTGGTAGCCATCAAACGCGGCGAGGATTTTTTCAATATCTTGTTGGCGCAATGTGTTTTGGTTTTTGCCTTCGGCATAATCTAATTCGCCATTAATAAATAACACTTTGCCTTTACGTTTTGCAGGTTTCTTTTTATTAATGATAAGTAAACTTGCGGGAATACCGGTGCCGTAGAACAAGCCTGCGGGTAAACCTATAACGGCTTCGAGCAAATCATTATTCAATATGCCTTTACGAATTTCTTTTTCACTGGAGCCGCGAAAGAGTACACCGTGCGGCATAACCACACCGGCCATGCCTTGGTTGTTGAGCGAGGCAATCATGTGTTGCACAAACGCGAGGTCGCCGGAATCTTTGGGCGGTGTGCCATAAGGGAAACGGCCAAAGCCATCGTTATCGCATTCGGTTTTACCCCATGCGGCAAGGCTGAACGGTGGGTTGGCAATTACGCGGTCAAAGGTCATCAACTCGCCGTTTTGAATATGCTGCGGCTCGCGCAGGGTGTCGCCTTTGCGGATGTCGGCATTGAACACGCCGTGCAGGAACATATTCATTTTGCAAATGGCCCAGGTGTTCAGGTTCATCTCTTGCCCGTAAAGCGAAAGGTTGACCGCATTTTCGCCGTGGCTGACAAGGTGGTTGCGCGTTTGCACTAGCATACCGCCCGAACCTACGGTTGGATCGTATATGCGCATGCCGGCGTGGGGCTTGAGAAGAGAAACTAGCAGCTGAACTACTTCACTCGGCGTATAAAATTCGCCACCTTTTTTACCGGCAGAATCCGCAAACATTTTGATTAAATATTCGTAAGCGGTGCCGAGTAAATCGGTGGATTCAAAATCTTCATTGCGCAAACGGTGTTGGCTGAAGTGGCTGAGTAAATCGCCGAGTTTTTTATCGGACAGTTTGTTTTTAATGTTGAAGTCAATGGACACCAATACACCTTCAAGGCTGGTGTTGTGTTCTTCAATCGCTTCGGTGGCTTTGTTGAGTTCGGCACCTATGTCGTGCTTTAAATCTTTAATGGTTTGCCAGCGCGCACGCAGCGGCACAAAAAACGTATCTACGTATTCGTCTTCATCCTGTGCTAATTTTTCGGCCTGTGCTTTTGTTTTGCCAGTCTTGACGTAATGAGCAATAACCTTCTCTTGCTCTTCATCAAAGCTATCGGACAAGCGTTTTAAGAACATCATGCCGAAGATGTAATCTTTGTATTCAGACGCATCCATATTGCCGCGCAGAATGTCGGCGGCTGTCCAGAGATAGGATTCTAATTGTTGTAGGGTGAGTTTTTGTAGGATGAGCTTAGCCATGCGTATAATTTTTAACCAAAATTAAGGGTAAAGCTTTGAAAGCAAACTTTGGCAGTCCTGATTGTTATTGGCGCTGCCATGCGTATTTGGGGTTGAAGAATAGTACAGGAATTACTTTTGCATATACAAATAGAAGGGATTTAGCATTATATTACTTCTATAGGCTGCCCCGATTTAACGCACGGACTGTAGATGACTTTTTATTTTAGTAGTACCAATAGTAGTACCCATGAAAAATCAATTACAAAATAGACAAATAAATCAATATGTTAACCATAAAAATCAACTCCCCCCGGCTCCACCAAAAAAAATGAAGACGCCTTAGGGCGTCTTTTTTTATGCCTGTTTCGCTGACTTGCGAGACAGTGAAGAACTGCTACATTTATTTAACTGCGTTCCCTGCACCCATTAAGCGCATAAAAACTCACGCTCACACTCACGCACATAATATTTTACAAATCATTTGTTGAATTTATGAGCCGACTCTATCGCTACAAACAAATGGAATCTCCTATATGACAATGTTGTTGACATACCATCGCACTATAAAAAGTATTTTTGTGTTTCTTCTGCTAGCCTCTTTGACCGCATGTGGTGGGAGCGGTAGTAGCAATAACAGTAGCAGTAGCAGTGTCAGCAGCGGTGGATATCTCGTAACGACCTTTGCGGGTACAACTGCTATGGGCAGCACTGATGGTATTGGTGAAGCAGCAAGATTTGCCTATCCCACGGGCCTAATTAGTGATGGTACCTACTTATTTGTGGCAGATGATAACAACGGCACCATTCGAAAAATCGTCATAGCCACTGGTGCAGTAAGCACTCTTGCGGGTACAGCAGGCGTTTCGGGCAGTCGCGATGGCACTGGCACTGCAGCACAATTTTCTGTTCCTGCAGGCATCACTAACGTTGGAGATAGCCTATATGTGACGGATCTTTTTAATCACACTATTCGTAAAATCGTTATTGCTACTGGAGTGGTGACTACGTTTGCTGGTACGGCAGGCTCTACAGGAAGCGCTGATGGCACTGGCGTATCTGCACGCTTTTACGAACCCCAAGGTATCACTAATGACGGCACTAACTTGTATGTAGTAGATAGTTATAACTCCACCATTCGTAAAATTGTTATTGCCACTGGCGTTGTGACTACAATCGCAGGATGGCCAGGTAAGAGCGGTAACCTTGATCGTACCGGCGCAGCTGCCAGATTTTCCACGCCTTATGGCATTATCAGAGTAGATGCTAACCTGTTTGTGACACAAGGTAGCGGCACCATTCGTAAAGTCGCCATTGCTAATGGCGCGGTAACTACGATTGCGGGCGCGGTATTTTTAAGCGGTAATATTGATGGATCTGGTGTGGCTGCTAGATTTGGGGCTCCTTTTGGTATCACCAGCGATGGAACTAACCTGTTTGTGTCGGACAGGCATAATAATAATATTCGCCAAATCGTTATTGCTAGCGGTGCGGTGACTACGATCGCGGGCTCTGCAAATACTTACGGCAGCAATGATGGTAGGGGTACAGCTGCACTTTTTCACTTACCTAGCGGCATTACCACCGATGGCACCAATCTATTTGTGGCGGATTCTTACAACAATACCATTCGTAAAATTGAATTGGTTCCTGCTAGCAGTTTAAGCAGCTCAGTATTGGCCTCTACCAGCAGTACAAACAGCTCGGCATTGGCCTCTTCCAGCAGCTCAACATTGACTTCTTCTAGCAGCTCAAGCAGTTCAGTATTAGCCTCTTCTAGCAGCTCAAGCAGCCTAAGCTTGCTCGGTGGAGCCCTTCAGGGTAATGCGTTGAACCCGACTACCGTAACTACTTTCGCGGGTGCTATTGCAGGCACTAGCGGCAACACCGATGGTACAGGTACCGCTGCGCGTTTTTCTTCCCCTTGCTGCATTACCACCGACGGCACTAGCTTGTTCGTGACAGATAGAACTAACCACACCATTCGCAAAATTGTCATTGCCACCGGTGTTGTAACCACGCTCGCCGGCACGTCAGGTGTTTTCGGTAGCAACGATGGCACGGGTACAGCGGCAAAGTTTTCTTATCCTCGCGGCATCACCACCGACGGCACTAATCTATTTGTAGCGGATACTCTCAACCACGCCATTCGCAAAATCGTTATAGCCACTGGTGCGGTGACCACGCTTGCCGGTACAGCAGGCGTTACCGGCGACAGCGATGGCACGGGCGCAGCGGCGCAGTTTGATTATCCTCGTGGTATTACCACCGACGGCACCAATCTGTTCGTAACTGATTCTATTAACAACACCATTCGCAAAATCGTTGTAGCCACCGGCGTGGTAACGACAATCGCAGGTACCGCAGGTGCTAGCGGCATTAATGACGGCACGAACACAGCAGCACGCTTTAACAACCCTTCCGGTATTACTACTGATGGCACTAACCTGTTTGTGGGAGATGCTAGTAATTACACCATTCGCCAAATCGTTATAGCGTCAGGTGTGGTGACTACGCTCGCCGGTACAGCAGGCGTTAACAGCAGCACTGATGGCACAGGTACGAATGCAGCATTTGCCGCACCTGTGGGCATCACTACTGATGGCATTAACTTGTTTGTGGCGGATAGCGACAACCAGACCATTCGCAAAGTCGTTATTGCTACCGGTGTGGTGACTACGTTGACTGGCCAAGCAAACACGTTCGGCAATACCGATGGTACGCTTGTGAACGCACGCTTTCACAACCCTTACGGCATCACCACCGACGGTACTAGTTTGTTCGTAACGGATTCTGACAACAACAGCATTCGCAAAATTGAGTAATTATTTTTACTCGCGTGAATAAATAAAAACTCCTCACCTGAGGATCTGCCATA
>JGI24770J26754_10000445_pt1 | contig 29317 bp, 25 predicted proteins | sample LakOneMetagenome_FD_26754 | JGI IMG/M metagenome (IMG submission 26754) | reverse complement strand
CCAAAGCTCGTGTCAAAGCTGCCTGTGGTCGACAGTCGGCTGAGGCAAATGTCGGTGTTTTGCGGCGACGTGCTGCCGCACCAGCTCGCGACCATGAGGCGACCGTCGGGCAGCGTGGTGGCGGCGGACATGAAGCTTTGCGGGCCGGCACCGGGAACGAAGCGCTTGACACCCGGCGGCGCATACGGCGACGAAGAACCGCCGGGTGCGAACGTCAGATCAAGATCGCCAGCCGCAGCGAATGTCGGCGAGGCCGGCAGACCGACGGCCATCAGCGTACACAGTGCGGCGCGCACGAGAAGAGGCAAGGTCGCTTTCATAGCCATCCCACTAGTTGATGCCGCAGTTGTTGGATAAATGGTCGCGAATCAGCGGCCAGGTGTTTCTCTGCGCGCCCGCATTCATAGGCGCCGCAAGCACCGCGTTACCGCGAATGCCGAGCATCACGCGAAGCCACATCAAGCCATCGGTCGCAGGCTTCACGAAGCCGTCGTCGTCGATATCCAGCGAACAACGCTCACCGCTCGGAGGATCGAGGACGAAGCGGGCGACACAAGCGCGGGAGACGGTCGTGGACGCGGACGGGTTGCAGGTGCCAGTGATCAGGAGCCTGTTGCCCGGCGCGAGAAACGAGGTCGACGCATCCGATCCGACCATACCTTCGTCAACGACCCAGCCGGTGCTGCCACCGGTACCCAACGATGGATCCAGCGTGCCGCCGGGCAGGATGCGCAGCATGCACATGGAAATTGGCGACGCTGCACAGCGGCCCGTCAGCAGAATCTTCTCGTCCGCCGCGATGTGCATACCACTCGGAAACACGTTGGTGAAGGTGGACGGAAAGGTGAGGGCGCCACCGCCGGGAAAACTGGTGTCGAGCGCACCGCCGGAGGTCAACGCAGCAACGCAAAAGCGCCACGACGTGCTGTTGCCATAGGCACCACAGCGTCCCCCCAGAACGATGCGTCCGCTCGCCGTTAGCGCGACCGACTGGCTGGAATCTCCGGTGCCGCCGCTCACGCTCAACAGTTTTTTGCCGTTGCCGTTAAACGAGGCGTCGAGCGCGCCATTGACGCCCACACGCGCCACGCAAAAGCTGTTCGAGCTATTGCCGTTGTCGCAGTACCCTGCGATGAGGATACGACCGTCTGGATACAGCGCAAGCGACGTTGGCTGATTGTTGCTTGCGCTCATGTCGATCGCCAGCCCGTTACCGCTGTTGTAGCTGGTGTCAACGCCACCGTCTGCCAGTCGCCGGTGCAGACAGAAGACATAGTGCAAGTTGAAACACTGCGCAGCCACCACGATGCGGCCATCGCCCATCAGCTGTATCGCGGTGCCGGTGATGGTGCCTGGCAAAGCGGCGATGCCGGCTACACCAAAGCTCGAGTCCAGCGCCCCATTCGCNGTNAGCCGGAACAGGCAGGGCGANGCACCGCCGCATTTTCCCGCGACCAGAATGCGGTCACTGTTGTCGACTACCAGCGCGTAGGCAAATTCCTGCTGCGCAGGGTCACCGATGGTGAAAACACCGCTGGTCGCAAACGTGGTGTCGAGTTGCGAGCCGTCGGCCGAAAGCCGCGTCACACAAAAGTCCGCTGTCGGTTGTGGCCCGCATCCATGCACCGACACGATCTTGCCGGTGGACTGGACGGCGCTGGCCCGGCCGATGAATCCCTGCGCATTGGTGAACGAATACGCGCCGGGTGACGCCACGGTTCCGAAGCCGGCGTCGAGGTCGCCCGGTGTGGCGAACGCCAGTAACGGAGCCAGCAGCAAGGCCGCCGCGGCCACAAACGCGGACGGGCCAGAGCGTCGCACAGCAACGGGCGGCGGCGACGCGAGGCGTGGTGCAATGGTCTGGTTCATGGGGCAATCCTCGGGTTTCCGGGACAGGATGGCAGGGGTTGGGTACAACGGGGTAGTTCACGCATGAGTGAACAAGCGCTATTTTTGCGAAAAAGGCTCATCGTGAAAGAATCAACTTTTCAATGGATGCTTTATTTGATAAGGGCTAGCAAGGTATTTAGTCAAATGTCGCCTTTATCGTAAATTGCGTTGTAGGCCCCGATTAAAGGGCACTTCGGTGAAAAGCTGTAAACGAGATATTCGTCCGGCCAATCAGAAGATCAGCAGCGCGCCACTCGAGGTGCAACGTATATCCTCACCCCTTGCTGCGGCTGGCCTCGATGTTGCATTGACTGCGGGGTATTCCGGCTGGCGGCTCGTCCGGTTTCATTCCTTTTTCGCTGTTTGTCATGGCTTCCAGTCTCCTCGCCCTTATAGACGACATCGCCACCGTACTCGACGATGTCTCCGTTCTTACCCAGGTCGCCGCAAAGAAAACGGCTGGCGTGCTGGGCGACGATCTCGCACTCAATGCCCAGCAGGTGGCTGGCGTCACCGCCGACCGCGAGCTTCCCGTCGTGTGGGCCGTGTGCAAGGGTTCCGCAGTCAACAAGGCGATCCTCGTGCCGCTCGCGCTCGCAATCAGCGCGTTTTCACCCTGGGCCGTCACGCCGCTGCTGATGATCGGTGGCGCGTTTTTATGTTTCGAAGGCTTTGAAAAGCTGGCCCACAAATTCATGCACAGCAAGGGTGAGGACGACGCGCACCACGAGGCGCTGGTCAATGCGCTAGCCGACCCGAAGGTGGATCTCGTCGCCTATGAGAGAGACAAGGTCAAGGGGGCCATACGCACCGATTTCGTCCTGTCCGCAGAAATCATTGCCATCACGCTCGGCACGGTCGCCGCGCAGCCGTTTCTGACGCAGGTGACGGTACTGACCGGGATTGCAATCATCATGACCATTGGCGTGTACGGCCTCGTGGCGGGCATCGTCAAGCTCGACGACGGCGGCCTCGCGTTGAGCAGGAGGACGGGCGAGGGCAGTTTCGCGAAGCTGCAGCGCAGCCTCGGGCGCGGCATTCTTGCGGCGGCGCCTTACTTGATGAAATTTCTGTCGATTGCCGGCACCGTTGCGATGTTCCTCGTGGGCGGCGGCATCCTCACGCACGGCGTCCCCGCCCTGCATCACTGGATTGAAGAATTCGCCAATGGCCTCGTCTCGCCGCTCTCGGCGATTGCGCCGACGCTGCTGGATGGCGTTGCCGGCGTCATCGCCGGCGCCGTGGTTCTGGCGGTTGTCAGCGTGGTCAAGAACCTGCTTCCTGTCAAAAAGTAACCTGCGGCGCGCTACTCGCACGTGCCGGAACGCAGTAGCGGCGCGGTCTCCCGTGCATTCGCGTTTCGCCTCGCGCCGCCTCACTAAAATCGTCGAATCCGGCGCGCACGACAACTGTCCAGGCGCCTCGTTGGCGGCGCATGGATCTCTCTGTAGCCCGAAAACACAAATCAACAAACAAGGGCGTTCATGTTCAAAAACCTCATGCTGTATCGCATCGAGAAATCCTGGTCGAAGACTACAGCGCAGATTGAGGCGGGGCTGAGTCAGATGCGCTTTCGCGACTGCGGCGCGACTCAGGAGAAGTCGGTCGGATGGTCGGAGCCGCGCGGCGAGAAGCATGGCATGCTGGTGGAATCGGTCGCCGGCCAGTTGATCCTGCGCCTCACGATGGAAACAAAGGTGCTTCCAGCATCGGTAGTCAAACGTCGCGCGGAAGAAAAGATCGAAAAGATCGAGGACACGACCGGCCGCAAACTGAGCCGCATGGAGAAGAAGGACTTGCGCGAGGAGACGCTACTTGATCTGCTGCCCAAGGCGTTCACCCGGATTTCGAATACGACGGTGTGGATCGATCCGGCAGCACGGCTGCTGGTTATTGACGCGGCGGGTCAGACCAAGGCCGATGAGATTGTCGCCGCGCTGCTGCGCTCGCTCGACGGCCTCGTGATAACCCCGGTGCAGACCAGTGCCGCGCCTGCCACGCAAATGGCAGCCTGGTTGTTGAGCCATGAGGCGCCGGGTCTGTTCGACGTCGATCGCGAATGCGAACTCAAGGCAACCGACGATTCGCAGGGCGTGGTGCGTTACTCGAAGCACACGCTCAACAATGAAGAAGTGCGCAAGCATATTCAGAACGGCAAGATGGTGACCAGGCTTGCGCTTGCCTGGAACGGCCGCGTCTCGTTCGTGCTCAACGACACGCTGCAGGTGAAGAAGCTCAAATTTCTCGACGGCGTGTTCGATAGTGGCGGCGAGGCGGCCGCGCCCGACGAAGATCGCTTTGATGCCGACGTGGCGATTGTTACCGGCGAACTGGGCAAGCTCGTGCCCGATTTGATTGAGGCATTGGGCGGGGAGCTGGAAACGACCTGATCCGTTCACGTGTTGCGCGCGCAGGTCGTTGCGGCAGCCCTTCTACAGAGTCATCTTGCCCGCATAGCCCGTTAGCTCCAGGTAGCCGCGGCCCGTCAGTGTGCCTTCGACCTGCACCAGCCCTTCCCAATACGACACCGGTGCCGGGCGGCGGGTGGATAGCTCCTGATCATCGATGACAGGATTGGTGCGAATGCGATGCGGGCCAAAGCGGACTTCGATCTCTACCGGATAGTCCGCGCCGCGTAGAGAGCGCCAGCGACGCAGCGGCTCGAAGCGAACCTCTTCGCCGCGCCATTGCTGCGTTGTGAGTCCGGCGGAATCGCGCAGCGTTGCCTGCGCAAATACAGTGGCACCCGCGGCGTCACGAATGCGAAACGCCATCAACGCGCCGCCATCGACCAGATTGATGCCCAGCCAGTCCCAGCCAACGTCGGTTTCGCCAAGCACTTCACTCGACCATTCGTGATCGAACCACGCCTTGCCTCGCGCAGGCTGGGATTTGCCGTCGAGCACGATGGTGCCCGCAACCTGCAGTTGCGGCCAGCTGATGTAGTGACTGGCCTGATCGGGGCGAATGCCCTTCTGCGAATAGCCGCCGTCGCCCTGCAGCAGTTTGGGCTGGCCAGGCGTGAGCGACAGATCGAACGCGAACTGGGAGTCCTGCGCCTGCAGCGTAAACACGTCGTTCGCCCCGCGCTGCATTCGCCACGCGCCGACGTGAACGTCACAGTCGCTGATCGCAAAGCCAGCGCCCAGATTGGCGCGCGCCGCACGTTCTGCGTGCAACAGTTTGTCGCCCGGCAAGGTCACAGCGGCGTGCGCAAACATGATCTGGTTCGCAGCAATCGGCGATATCAGATCCTCCGCGATACCCGTGCGGACTCGAAAGAAAGTGAGCTGAAACCCCATGTTCTGGCGCGGCAGGTCCAGCGCACCGGTTACGTACCACCACTCGGTACGAAAGTCCGGATGAGCGCCATGATCACGCGAGAATCGCAGCACGGTTTCACGCAATACCCTCGCGTACAGCGGTTTCGCCTGATCTTTTGCGTGTGCGGTTGCGGCTATCAGGCACGACAACATAAAGGCGCGGCGCTTCATGGTCGTCGTCTCATTGCGCACTCGCCAGCACTTGCGCGGCAGGCAGGCGGGTGGTTTGTCGCGCGGCAAAGCGGCTCGCAACCAACCCGGCAACGAACGTCGCCGCCGCACCCGCAGTGACTGTTAGCCACGGAATGTCGAGCTGCATGCGCCAGTGGAATGCCTGCGGGTTGATGACATGCGTCAGCAACGCACCCACCGCAACGCCGCAGGCAAGACCGATCGCAAGCCCCACGGTTGCTATCATCAAGCCCTCAAACATGACCGCACGGGTGAGCATCGCGCGATCAAATCCCAGCGCGTTGAGCGTGGCNAACTCGCGTGCGCGCAGCCACACACTCGCAGCTAGCGTCACCGCCAGACCAAATAGTCCGATCAGCATGGCGGCAGCCTCCAGCGCGTAGGTCACGGCAAAGCTCTTGTCAAAAATGGACAGCGACAGACGCCTGATTTCCGCGCTTTCCGAGAATTCGAGCCCATAATGCTTGACGAAGGGGCCGAGCCATTGTCTGGCAGCAGCATCCTGCCCGTTGCGCGGCCAGAGCGCAAGATCGGTGGGCTGAAAGCGTCCGCCGAGCTTTTCGTAATCGCCGCGCGTGACGACTACTGACCCAAACTGTCGGGCATAGTCGCGCCAGATTCCGCCGATAAACACTTCCGTCTCCCGACCCAATAGTGGCAACCGAAGCAGCTGTCCCGGAGCGAGCCGATACAGCTCCGCCATCGGTTCGCTCACCCAAGCCACAGTTCGTCCGGGCGGAGGCACAATCACGCGACCTGTGAAAGGCATGCGGGACCCCGGGTCGTCGCGGTCAAGCTCGCGCACCATCAACACAACGGCGGGTCGCTCCGCATCGAGGACGATTCCTGAAAACGCAACGCGCTCGACTTTCGCGAACGGCGCGCCGGGCTCTGCCAGCGCATCAAGCGCAGCCTGCGGCAACGGTGTGGTCTTGCTGCGCATGTAGATCGGCGCGGGCAGTATTTCGTCCAGCCAGGTGTCGACCGCGACGCGAAAGCTTGACACCATGATGACCATGCTCACAGTCAGCGCAAAACTCACAATCAGCCCGCTTGCCGCGACCTGTGCCATCAACGGTGCCTGCGCCACGTTTTGAACCGCCACCCGCATTGATGCGGGCAGGTTGTAACGCGCCAGGTGGCTAAACAGCAGATGCGTAGCCAGCGGTGCACTGATGACGCCGACAGTCAGCACTACCGCGATGGCGGCGTAACCTGCCAGCGGCAGGCCATCAATCGGGTGCGCTTGCGAAAGCGCTAACGCGATCCCGACCAGGATGACAAGCAGTACACCACGGCGACGGTGCGCCTGCGGGGGGCGATGTGCGAACCCGCTCTTGAGGGCAACCGCGAGCGGTTGTGTCCGGTTGAGCCACGCGGGGTAGGCAGCGCCGAACAGGCTGGCCGCACATCCCAGCGCGAAGAAGCCGAGCATCGGCAGCGGAGCGGCGGTGATGCTGGGTGTGCTGCCGGCGAAGTAGCCGCCGCCCAAATCGCCGCCCAGCAGACGGGTGAAAACAATCGCCAGCGCATACCCAAGGGCGAGCCCGACCGCAGAACCCGGAATGCCTATCGCCAATGCCTCAACCAGCACCTGCGCCATGCGTTGCCCGGGCGTTAGCCCTAGTACGCCCAGAAGTGCAAACTGCGTTGACCGTTGCGCCACAGCGGTCAGCTGCGTCGCAAACACGAGAAATCCACCAGTCAGCAAGGCAACCAGTGCCAGCACATTCAGGTTCACGCGATATGCGCGCGACAGATTTGAAACACGTGCGCCTTCATCGGCCGATCCTTTGACGATCAGGCCCGATGGCAAGGTCGTCGAAACGGCTTTTCGCCATGCGTCCACACCGGTATTGGAGGCCAGTCGGATACGCGCTTCGCTCACCGCATTGACTGGGCCGAAGCGCGCCTGCACCCAGGCAATGTCGGCGACGGCGACGAGTTCGTCGCCGCGCACGGCCGGCAGATCACCCGCGATCCGGGTGCGCCACGAAGCGTCGCCGCGCGTTAGTATGACGGCGTCGCCCGCAGTGCGCCGCAGGCGGGACATCAGCGCACGGGATAAATACACGCCGTCCTCAAACGCGCTGCCGGTAACTGCATCGCTCTGCCGCGGCAACAGGTCTGGCATCACGACGGGTGCGGTCAGCACGTCAAGACCAATCAGACGCACGGTGGCTGCTTCGTCGTCCACGCGTACGCGCCACTCAATTACTGGTGCCACCACCAGCACCGCCGGGTCAAGCGCCAGCTTATTTACGGTCGACAGCGGCACACTCGCCGCGCTGTCGCGAGGCGCAATCACCGCATCCGGTTCACCCTGCACGCTCTTCATGGCGCGCGAAAAGTCGGCAAGCGCGGCGGAGTTGATGAGGTTGATGGCAAAGCCCAACGCGACGCCCAGCGCGATGGCGAGCATTGACAATAGCGTCGCGGTGAAATGGGTCTGAAACTGGGCCTTGATCAGCCAGAAGCTCAACCTCACGTCTGCAGGCCCTCGGGTGTAAGGGTCAGCGTCCGGTCACAGCACGATGCAACATGCGCCGAATGGGTCACGATCAATGCCGCTGTACCCTGTTCACGACAGCGCTCAAGCATCAGGGCCAGCACCTCGGCGGCGGTGCGCGGATCGAGGTTGCCCGTCGGTTCATCGGCAAGGATGAGCGGCGGCCGGTGCACCAGTGCGCGGGCGATGGCCACACGTTGAAGCTCACCACCCGACAGGGACGCGGGCCAACGAGGCCCGAAGTCCGCAAGCCCCACGCGATGGAGCAGGCCGGTGATTCGGGCGTCGCGTTCAACCCGCGGAACTTGCGTCAAAAGCAACGGCACCGCGATGTTTTGCGCGACAGTCAGTGTGGGCAACACATGAAACGCCTGAAACACAAAGCCGATGCGCTGCGCCCGAAGCGCCGCGCGCTGGGCCTCTGAAAGCGCCATCATGTTTTGTCCGGCAATTTCCACGCTGCCGGATTCTGCGGTTTCAAGCCCGGCGATGCAGTTCAGCAGCGTACTTTTGCCGACGCCTGACTCACCGACCAGCGCGACAATCTGACCGCCATGCACCGCAAAGGCTAAATCCCGAAAGATGGGGCGAGACGCATTGGGGTGACGTTTGGACAGGCCAGAAACAACGAGCATTCGTTGATTCTACGAAGTGACCGTCAACGCGGGCTATCCGTTGTGAAGGGTGACCGCGCCGTATCACGCGGAGCTGGGCGGTTCTTCTGTCGCCAGCAATATGGTCGCTCTTGCCGTCTACTTCGGTTTTGTGGCGTCCGTTACTAGGCGCCGGGGTGCCTTGCCTTCCCATGCATGGTGGATGAGCTCCTTCACAACGTCCGGTGCCGCGTTCGTGAGTGTGATGCGTAAGCCGACCACCCTGGTGCCCCACGTCAGTTTTTCGATGTACTCCGGATGCACAGCCAGCGCAGGTTCGCGACGCTCGTCACCCACGAAAACATGAATGCACGTTGCCTTTGGCGGTACTGTCACAAAAATCTTGCCACGTACCCGGAATGAAACGTAGTGGAAGTGCGGCTCTTCCGATGTCTCAGGTAGCGAGAGCGCGAATTTGCGGACTTGGTTGATGTTCATGATTCGCCAGTAGAAACTTGCAGGCGCCGCAGTTTCTAGTGTGGAAGTTCACGGGCATAGACAATAAAGCCCTTGTGCTCTGCGACCCTGTTGTATAGCGCCCGGCCGGCGTCGTTACCGGCTTGTGTCTGCCAGTAGACGCGGCTGCTGCCAGCGGCGTGCGCTGCTTCGTAGACCGCCTCGATCAGCCGCCGCCCTACGCCCAGACCTCGAACGTGTGATGCAGTGAACAGATCCTGAAGGTAGCACACGTCGTGCAGCCGTGTCGTGCTGCGATGAAAGAGGTAGTGCGCCAGTGCAACAATCTGACCGTCGCGTTCAGCCACCAACGCGTGTACGTGTTCGGCCGGGTCGAAGAAACGTTCCCAGGTGGTTGCGGTGATTGATTCCGGCAGTGCCGTCTGTCCGTCGCGACCATAGAACGCGTTATAGTCATCCCAAAGCGGGCGCCATGACGGGTAGTCGCCACGAAGCACGGAGCGGACGGTAAGGCGTTCGGTCACGCAGTCACCCCCTCGTCAGTTCGCCGCTTGCGACTCAGTATGCCGGCCGTGACGAGCGTAAACAACAGCCCTACTGGCAACGGCTCAAGAAAAGTGATCGCGATGTTCGTGAGCGGGTTCTTATACATCTCGGTGAACTCTGCCATTTCCTTTTTCTGCGCAGCAATCTGCGCGTCCGTTGCGCCGGACTTTCTCGCCTTCTGTACGGCGTAGGCCGCGTACTTTTCGCTGAAGTCGGGCGCGAGCTTGAAGTAGATGACTTGCCAAGTCGCCACGTAACACGCGCTGGCGATGAAGGTAATCATCAGCCCCACGGCCAGGGCACGGCCAAACGACACGCTGCCGCCCGCGACGTTGTCGCGATACGACCGAACACCGAAATACACCATCAGGAAGGCGAGAACCATCGTCGTATAGCCGATGATCATGCCTTTGTCGAAGCCGATCTGCTCGGCGAAGGGCAGGGTTGCGAGCATCATTGCCGACAGCAGCGCGCCAGCAATCAAACCAAAGGTCAGGACAATCTTGCGCATGGGAACTCCAACGTGAGTGAGGAGGGCCGATTTCAACCGGAGACGCCGCAGTGCGCGTCACCCGAAAGGATGATTTTGGGCGATTCAGCAGGAAATCATACGAAAGTTGTGCGTTATGGAATGAGCCTGGCGAGCTTGGCCATCTGGATCGCCTGTGTCCGTCGCTTCGCACCGAGCTTGTCGAACAGTCTGCTCAAATGCGTCTTGACCGTGTTCTCGCTCACGAAAACGCTTGCTGCGATTTCCTTGTTGCTCAGGCCGGCCGCGATCAGCTCCAGTATTTCCAGTTCGCGCGGCGTGATGCCGAGCGCCTCAAGCTTTGCCTGATCGCGCACGAAACTTTCAGATGCAGGAACGGGCACCTCACGTACCACCACTGTCTCCGTGTGTCGCGCGGGCCCCGTAAGGCGCAGGCCGAGCCATATGCCAAAGCCAGCAAAAATCGCAGCCACCAGCCCGCCGTATATCTCAATTGAGTGCTCGATCACAAGCCAGCGATACTCGACGAGCCTGAGCCCGGCTATCAGGACTCCACCTATGAGCCCATAGAGCAATACGTGTTTACGCATGTCGCATTCTAGAAGCGGGTGGACCCCGCGTGGCTGTTGATCAGGCTCCCGCATGTGCATGGCGCCCGGACCTTGACCGCGCCGCTGTGACAGGAACCGGTGAGCGGGCGCTATGGTTCGCCCGACAAAGTCTCGTTAGACAGATTTTTGCGCTAGCAGCACCCACAGAAAATCCACTCCGAACAACCCGCTCTCTACGCTGGGTTTTTTCATCTGCCGCACGACGCGCACTTGCAAGCCGTTAGACCACACCGCTCGAAGTTGTTCCTCCGTATAGCCCAGGCCGCCACCGAGCGATCTGCGTTCGTACACCTCGCGATCTGACAGGCCGCTTCCACCTTCCGGTCGAAAGCAGGTCAGGCCGAACCAGCCGCCGGGCTTCAGCCCCTTCACGACCAGTTCGACATAAGTGCGTCGCCTGTGTGGCGGAAGATGATGAAAACAGCCAGAGTCGTAGATCAGACCGTAGCTGCCCGCTTCGATCTTCAGGTCAAATACTGACTGGCAATGCAACTGCACTGACACGCCAGCATCGTAGGCACGTTCCGCTGCCCATTTGATCGCCGTCTCGGCGTAGTCGATGCCGTCGACTGTGAAGCCGTGACGCGCCAGATAGATCGCGTTGCGTCCATTGCCACATCCGACATCAAGCGCCCTTCCGGGACGCTGCAATCCCGCGTCGACCCACTCAGTCAGACTCTCATCAGGTGCATCGACGAAGAAGGGGCAGGACTTCGCGCGATCGCCATAGAAGCCTTCCCACCATTCATTTCCCCGGTTGGCCAGCCAGGCATCGAGCATTGCCAGTACGTCGTCTTCCGCGTAAATGAATTCGTTCGCCATGCTGCAAATGGTAACGCCTACGAACGGCAAGCGGGGCGCACTCTTGGCTACAAAATCCGCGCGGGGCGGCGCCCTATTTTTCGTAAAGGTAGTAACACCCAAACAAGGTCCTCGGCTTGCTACCGCGACTGCCTTCCATCATCATGACCGTCTTTTGTTTCGCCAGCTCTCGCTCGCACGACTTGCCTTCGCTTGCGGTCTGACAGTGATCAAACGGCTTGCCCATCTGTTTTTCCAGGCTGGCTTTTGCAGCGTCGAAACTCGCGTTGACGATGACGGAATAGCCCAAGCCCATGCCAACGCTCTGCGGATAGAGCTGAAAAATTTCATGCCCAAGAATGGACATCGGCCGAAGTGGAACGAAGGAACCATCGCGATCATTCTGTTTGAAGTTTGCCTTCAGCGCATCCACAAACAGTTGCTGCTTCACGGGATCACTCTTCCACTCCAGCCACGAATCCTGACAGGTGAGCAGGCGCAAAACACTGGCGTCATCCTTCGTCTGCGCGGTCGACGGCGTGTGCGCCAAGCCGAGCGATAAAAGCGCCGCAATGGCAATCGTCGATGCTGTTCTCACGTTCAAATCCTGTATGTATTTTTCGAAATACAAGACTTTAGACGCGACCGACTTACAGCCAAATTACAGATGCCACCACAGAATCATGTCGTACAGCGCAGGTACTCCCAGTCCACGCGGGACGGTCGCAGCGCGCGCGCGCGCTACCAGAGGGTACGTGTCCGCAGACCAGCGCTTGCCAGATCAGTTTGTCGAGAAGCCGCGTCATAGGCTTGTGTACTTCGCGGGGGAGACCACGCAATTGATGCCGCACGATGCATCAATTACTTCAACAACGACGCGCGCTCGGCCGTTCTACAACTTGATGCGCTTCCTTTTCTTCGCTGGTGTGGATTGGGCCTGCGCCGCCTTGGTCTCAGGTGGAGGCGGCACCGGCATCGGAAAACCTAGAAACACCATGACGATAAATATCGGCAGGATGAGGTAGAAAATGGGCCGCTTCCACGTGAGCTTATGCTTCATCATCGCCTGCAGATGAGGCCGCGCAAGCGGCAATCAAGGCAGAGAGGACATGCGCTGACATCGAACGTGGCAACGGAGTGACGGTTCGCAGGTAACTTGTCGCCCACGCGGCACGGCCGCACCGGAACTTCATTTCGAAACTCATGCGCTGCGGCTCGCATGGGCACGCGACACCACGTCGCTGCCCTTGTGCTAGCCGCAGGAGTGCCGTCTTACGGCATCAGCGACTGCAGATAGCTCTGGATATCCGTTGCCAGCGTGCGGCTTCCGAATTGCAGATCCACCGCTCCTGAAATCAGCGCGTCACCGCTCAGGCCAAGCAGGTACCGAATGATCAGCAAGCCGTCGGTGAGCGCGTCAGCGCTGTTATTGCCATCGATGTCGAGCAGCGGCCTGATCGCGTCGAGATAGTTCTTGATCAGCGCCGGATCCGTACGCGTTGCGGTACCCCCGAGCGCCCCGGCAACTAGCGCGTTGCCGGTCAGTCCGAAGAGGTACCGGACGGTCAGCAGTCCATCAGTGCGCGCGTCGTACTTAGTTTGGGTATTGCTGACGTCGACATCAAGCGACGCGGCGTTCACAGTCTGGGTGAGCGTCGATGACGTGCTGCCGCTGTTGAGGCCATCGCCGGAATACGCGGCGCTGATGCTATGCCCGCCGATGGCGAGGGCGCTGATGGAGCACTGCGCCTGACCCGTCGTCACCGTGACGGCCACGCAGCCCGGCAACGGAGTCGTGCCTTCCTGGAACAGCACGCTACCTGTCGCCGTGTTGGGGCTGACACTGGCGGTGAAGGTAACGTTCTGTCCGGTCACGCTTGGATTGACGCTGGACGCGAGCGCGGTCACGCTGACGCTCACGCCTACGGCGGCGTAGTCGAGATAAGGTTCCGAAAGCCCTGGGTCAATCAGCCACGGCGACGGGAAGACAAAACCGACGAACGAGGCCTGCTGCTTCATCTGCACTGCCGTCAGCCCGTTCGCACCGTTGGCGAAGCCAGTGCCGATACCCGCGAATGCGGTCGTGGACGTGTTCCAGTAATTGTTGGCGTTGGAGCCCCCCTGGTTGTCCCCCACAAGGCCACCGATAGACCCGGCGCCCGTGTATGTCAATGTGCCCGAGGCGTAGCACCTCGTAATATTGCTGCCGCCCTCGTTGCGACCGACAAGGCCGCCCACCTTGTCCGAGCCCGCCACCGTCCCGCTGGCATAGCAATCGCGGACGCCGAAACTGTTACTGGCACTCTGGCCAACAAGGCCACCCACGAAGTTCGTGCCGCTCACATTCCTTATCGCGAAGCTTGTCTCGACCGTACCCTGGTTGTAGCCGACCAATCCGCCGACTCGGTCCGCGCCACTGACGTTGCCAGGCTTGGCGTAGCTTTTCTTCACCGCGCCGGTGTTGAAGCCGATGAGTCCACCGGCATAGTCGCCCGTTGCAGTCACGGTGCCTGTCGCATACGTGGTATCGGTGGTGCCGCTACCCCGGTTCCCGATGAGGCCGCCGACCATCGTGGCGCCCGACACCGTTCCCGTCGCGAAGCTCGTGTTGACCGCCGGTGTCGTGCTCAGACCGATGAGGCCGCCGACATTATTGGTACCGGAAACGTTGCCGGTAGCGTGGCTGTCGCTGATCACACCGGTGGTGTGCCACCCGACGAGTCCGCCCACCTTGTTGGCGTTCGCTGCGGTCACCGCGCCGGTCGCGTAGCTCGTCGCGATGCCGGTGCCGGCGGCATTGATGCCTACCAACCCGCCGATTGATTCGACGCCGATACCGCCGGCGCTGACCGTGCTCGCCGAACGGCTTGAAGTGATCGATCCCTTGTTGTCGCCGACCAGCCCGCCGACCGAACCGGCAGCGGCGCCGCCGCTGACGGTCTGGCCCGCAATCGTGGTGGTGCGGAGGATCGGACCGGCGTTGCTGCCGATCAGTCCGCCAACGCCACTGAGCGGCCCCGACACCGCGCCCGAAGCCCAGGAGTCTTCGGTCGCGCGAGCAGTCGACTGCTGTCCGATCAGGCCGCCCGCCAGCGCGTAGCCCGCGATCGTCGGATTGGTGCCGGTCGCGGCGATCGCACCGGTGGCGTAACTGAACGTGACCTTGCCGTTGCTAAAGCCAATCAGACCGCCGACCAAGTCATCCCCGTCGACCTGGCCCGACGCCCAACTCGTCGTNAGCCCCGTGCCGGAACCCTGAGTTAAGACACCCGCCAGCCCGCCGACCTGTTTCTTCCCCGTGACGTGACCCGTCGCATGGCTCGTCGACATCGACGGCCCCGCCGCATTGCCGACAAGGCCGCCTACGATGTCTCCAGTTGCGTTGACGTTGCCGGTCGCGCTGCTGGACTCGATCGTGCCGGAACCGGCCAGTCCGGCGAGTCCACCCACGTTCGAGCGCCCGGAAACCGCTGCCGTCGAGTGGCTATTGGAGATCGTCATGGCGTTGCCACCCAATCCGATCAATGTGCCGACGTAATCCTGACCTGTAATCTGCCCGCCGACGAACTTGAAATTGGTCAGCGTCAGGAACAGGGCGTTGGTGGTGCCGAAGAACCCGACATTGTTTGTCGTCGGGCGGTTGATGTGCAGGTTCTGGATCTCGAACCCGGCGGGATCGAAGCCGTCCATCAGGGATGCGTCGACCGGAAGCCAGCCGGGGCTACCAGCGACGCCACCGAACCAGGTATCAGTGTCCGATGCCTCGATGTTGGCGGTCAGCTTGTACCAGGAATTGTTGGGAAAGATAGGCGCGGATTCCATGAATCTGCGCAACTCGGCCAGATTGGAAATCTGGAAAGGGTTCCCTTGCGTGCCGTTGCCACCGGCGAAACTCCCTGCGGCCGGTGTATCCGCGGCGACGTTAGCTGCGATCAGAAACATCGAAGCAATCTCCACACAGGCACGTAGTACACGCGCGGTTGCCCTGTGTGGAAAGCGCACCGAGCTTTGATCGCCCCGAAATGGTTGGTCGGCATGAAATCGAAGGGCAGGATTCATCTTTGCTGATTCTCTAGATGGAAGTTCACCCGCCGCCGGTTGCTGCGCGGTACAAATCAATTTATTTCGCATGCGGCCGCACGCGCGGCGCAAGTGACGTTACCAGCAAATTCCTGCCCCGTCGATGTAATTGCACCGTTGGTGGTAGCACTGGAAGTGCGACGGACTATGTAGCGCGGGGACCAGTTAGCCGCGCCACATTCAGGTCACCTTGCCGCCCGCCGCTGACACTCGCCCGATAATGGATGTCCGCATCTCCGTCGGAACGGAGGCTAGGGGCAGGGTTACGAACTGCCCTTTCGAGAAAAGCAAGAGCCAAAACGATGGGTACAGCCAAATTTCTTTGACGGCTGACCACGGCAAGGTTGTGCTTCCGAGCCCGGACGTCATCGTCAATGACGTGTCGTCAATCGTCAACGAGGCGGTTTGCGCGTCCATCGCACGAAACTTCGCCAGTGCATTGTGGCGATGCGCGAAATAGACAAGCAGGGCTAGTGCGATGGCCAGGAACAAGATTGCTCCAACAACGCCGACCAGCCAGGACCGGTTGCCACACCAAATGAGCACGGCAAGTGAGGACGCAGTGAACAACAGTCCTAACAAAAAATTGAGACCAACCGTGCGACGCCAGAACGCAGAAACGGCCTTGCGGAGCAACGGCTCCGAATAGATTAGGGTAGTTTGCTGTGGCATCGTGAGGAAATCACCGAGTACGAAGTACCTGGGCCTTTTGGTCTCGGCTTGATTCTTGCGGATCAGGCGACGTTAATTGCGACGGCCTTACATGTGCATTACACCGGGCCTGTGGCGAGATGAGAGAAGTCCACGACACGTGACAGAACATTCAAACTGCGTGCATGCCAAACACGGCGGAGGCTGCTTCCCGCATCCGCTCGCCTTTGTAAAATGGGCGCTGTTTCAGCGATGAATACGTCTTGTCGTCGATCGAGTTTGAATCCCCAANCGGCCACAGGTTCAGCGAGTCTCGGCTTGATCGACAATGTCTGGGATGCCGTGCTCACTTTCTCCGTTGGCGACGGCATCGACGTCGACGATAACGGCATCTATGCCGCCACTACGGACGGCTTGTTGCTCATGCGCTATGTGCTCGGGCTGCGTGGAAGCGCGCTAATCAGCGGTGCTGTTGGAGCGGGCGCCACACGCACCACGTCCAGCCAGATCGAAACCAATATCGCCAGCCTGATGCCCGCGCCCTGATTGCTGGCATCTGCCGGTTGCACGACGACTACGCCGAAGTGACCGTCAGTGCAGGTGAGGTGAGCGCCCCGCCCCGAGTAAATGGTGTTCGCCACCATCGTTTTGCTAACGCGCTCTGGTTGCTTCTTCGTCAACCTGGATTGTGAACCGTCGCGCATCAATCGCTGGTGTCTGAAGCAGGCGGAGCCGCATCCCGGAACTACCAACGAACAGCGACCGCGGAGACTACTAAGACATTTCGCAGAACTCTCACGACAAGCCGTACTCGTATGCATTTGCGTCAGAATTAGAGCTGTTTGTAACGTATGACAAATGCATGGCGCGCGCTGATGATGCACAGCGTGGTCGCGGCTGCATGTGAAGCGAGGTCTGGATCATTGGCGTCTGATATCAAGCTGCTGGCCTACGTCGCGGCCGGGCTGTTCTTCTTCATGGCAATCATGTTGCTGCTCACGTTGCGGCAGGCCGGGCGTGTGCGCGGCGCGACGAATTGGCTGTGGAGTACGCTGCTGGTCGCAATCGCCATTGCCCTCTATGCGTCGCAGGATCGTATCCCCGACCTCGTTGGCATCGTTGCCTCGCACGCTCTGATGGTTGTTGGATCAATGGTCAATCTGCGGGGCACGTTCGAGTATCGCTACCACCGCGCGATGCCGGCCACGCCGTACTACATCGCCGCCGGTGCAATGATCTTCCTGATCGTGTACTTCGTGTATGTGGAGCCCAACCCCGCAGCGCGGAGACTTGTCGTTGCTCTTTCTATCTGCGCCGTGTGCTTTTGGCACGCCTGGGTCATGCTTGCTGGGTCGATTTTCAGGCCACAGGTCGCAAACCTCAAAAACGCGCGTTTCCGGCTGGCACACGGCATCATGGTGCTGGGGCTGCTTACGATCGCAACCGTCTTTTTAATGATCANTGTCGANGCGACGCGCGCACCGTCTNTTGTCCGCGGTGGTAACCCATCTGAGGGTTCGCGGAACCTGATTCTGTTCTTCCATCTGGGCGGAATCGTTGGGCGCGTGCTATTGCTTATTGGAATGGTGCTCGTTCTGATTGATGAGCTTGATCATGCCCTGCGCAAACTCGCGTTTCGCGACGTTTTGACCGGTCTCTTCAACCGCCGCGGGTTTCTGGAAGCGGCTGCACTGCACTCGTTGGCAAACAGCAGTCTCCTGATGGTGGACCTTGATCGCTTCAAGGCGGTAAACGATGAGTTCGGACACGATCAGGGTGATCGGCTGATTGAGNTTTTCGCCCGGTGCGCGCAGGCCAACCTGCCGCTGAACTCGGTGCTTGCCCGCCTTGGGGGGGAGGAGTTTTGCGCCCTTTTGCCTCAGTCTGACAGCGCGGCCGCCGCGGCAAGCGCGGAGACACTACGCGCCGCGTTTGAGCGCGACTCGGTGGTGCTCGGCCACGCGAGGCAACACACGGTCAGCATCGGCGTCGCGTCCGCACAATCGGAAACCACTACGTTGGCGCAACTGATGACAATTGCCGATCAGGCGCTATACCGCGCCAAGCATGATGGTCGCAATCGGGTTGCAGTGGCGGATGCTGCGTAAGGACCAAAAGGTCGCTTGCCCGAGCTCGTTGTGCGCGACGTCACACCGCACGGTTGAGGTGCTGCGGGAGCGGGTAGGGTAGGGCAGAACCGCAGTAGTTCCGCCCTACGTCGTGCGGCTCCTATCGCGATCGGCGAGCGCGGAGGTTGAACGGCACCAGCAAGGCCAGCAGCATGGCAAGGATGGCGAGCGTCACAGGTGACAACGCAGGCACAACTAAATTGAAGTAGTCGAACGTCACGTTCACAACGCTAGTACCGCCCGGACCGGTCACCGTCACCACGCTTGGTCCACCCGCGTTCGCTGGTGAAATTGCGGTAATCGTGGTGTCGTTGACCACGACGAAACTGGCTGCACTGATTGCACCGAAGCGCACTGACGTCGCGCCGGTGAACGATGTGCCTGTGATCGTGACCGCCGTTCCACCTGTGATCGGGCCACGGTTGGGTGTGATCGACGTAATGGCTGGCGTGATCGCGTAGGTGTAGAGGGCCACGCCGGTGCCAGTGCCGCCTATCGTCGTTACCGCGACATCGCGCGCGCCGGCCGTGCCCGGCGGAGTGACAGCGGTGATCGTGTTCGCGTTCACCACCGTGAGCGAGGTTACGGCACTGCCGCCGATCGTGACAACGCTGGCACCCGTAAAGTTGGTGCCCGTGATCGTCACTGGCGTGCCGCCCAGGGTGCTGCCAATGGCCGGGGAGATAGCGCTGACCGTGGGCGGTGCAACGTAGGTGTACAACCCGACGCCCGTGCCAGTGCCGCCCACGGTGGTCACGGCAACATCACGCGCGCCTGCTGCACCTGCCGGCGTAACTGCATTGATCGTTGTGGCGTTGGCGACGGTGAAACTCGCCACCGCTGTGCCACCGATGGTGACAGCCGAGGCACCAGTGAAGTTGGTGCCGGTGATGACTACGTTGGTGCCGCCCGCCGTGGGGCCGGAGGACGGCGCGACTGCCGTGACTGTCGGTGCGGCCACGTAGGTGTACAGCCCGGTACCTGTGCCGGTGCCGCCTGCGGTGGTCACAGCGACGTCACGCGCGCCAGCGCTGCCCGCAGGCGTGACTGCGTTGATGGTGGTGGCGTTGACAACGGTGAAACTCGCTACTGCGGCGCCGCCGATGGTGACGGCAGAGGCGCCCGTCAAGTTGGTGCCGGTGATGACCACGTTGGTGCCGCCCGCGGCGGGGCCGGAAGCCGGCGCAATGGCGGTGACCGTCGGCGTAACAACGTAGGTGTACAGCCCGACGCCCGTGCCGATCCCGCCGAGTGTCGTCACAACGACATCACGTGCGCCCGCCGCGCCAGCCGGGGCAACCGCGTTGATCGTGTTGGCGTTGATAACGGTGAAACTCGTGACAGCCGTGCCACCGATGGTGACAGCCGAGGCGCCGGTGAAGGCGGTGCCCGTGATGACTACGTTGGTGCCGCCTGCCGTGGGGCCGGAGGACGGCGCAATCGCCGTAACCGTCGGCGCAGCAACGTAGGTGTACAGCCCAACGCCGGTCCCCGTGCCGCCCGCGGTGGTCACGGCGACGTCACGCGCGCCAGCGCTGCCGGCAGGCGTGACCGCGTTGATGGTGGTGGCGTTGACAACGGTAAAACTCGCTACCGCGGCGCCGCCGATGGTGACGGCAGAGGCGCCCGTCAAGTTGGTACCGGTGATCACCACATTGGTGCCGCCTGTGGCGGGGCCGGAGGATGGCGCGATGGCTGTCACCGTTGGCGCAGCGACGTAGGTGTACAGGCCCGCGCCGGTCCCCGTGCCTGCGGGACCTGTGACTGCCACGTTAGCGGCACCTGCGGCGCCAGCGGGCGTGGCGGCGCTGATCGTGGTGTCGTTGGTAACGGTGAAGCTCGCAACTGCGCTGCCACCGATGGTGACGGCAGAGGCGCCCGTGAAATTTGTTCCGGAGATCACTACATTGGTGCCACCGGCAGTCGGGCCACTGTTCGGCGCAATAGCGGTCACCGTGGGCGTGGCGACATAGGTAAACAGGCCGACTCCGGTGCCGGCACCACCGGTCGGCGTAGTGACCACAACATTTACCGGACCGGCCGCGCCCGCTGGCGTGGTGGCGTTGATAGTAGTGCCATTCACGACCGTAAAGCTCGTTGCGGCAGTGCCGCCGATGGTCACGGCGGTAGCACCGGTAAAGTTGCTGCCTGAGATAACGACATTGGTGCCGCCACTGGTGGAGCCAACGTTAGGCGAAACCGCAGTAACCACAGGGGCAGGGTTGTACGTGTAGAGCGCTGTGCCGGTACCGGTACCAAACGCAGTCGTCACCACCACGTCGCGAGCTGCGCCCGGTGTCCCTGCGGGGGTGTTCGCGGTGATAGTGGTCGCGTTCACGGGATTAACTGACGCTGCCGCCGCACCGCCGATCGTGACTGTAGCGCCCAAAATAAAACCTGTGCCCGTGATCGTCACGCTGTTTCCACCAGCTTGCGGGCCGTTGTTGGGAGCAATTGACGNGACAGTAGGCGCCACCGGCGGACCCACANTCAGCGTGTACTGTTGTCCCACTCCGGCGCCAGNGTTGACTTCATGGACGACAACGGTGTAGTTCTGGCCCGCCGGAACGGTGAACGAAAAGCCCGTTGTTGGCCCNGAGCTGCCCGGATCAGCGACGTAGTTGCTGGTTGGCGTGGCGGCAACGAATCCTGCNCTGTTGTAAGCCACCGCAAACAGCGCGGTGGAGGGCGCCGCGAGTGTCACGGCGATGCATTGNGCAGACCCCGTTGTGTTCTGGAAGGTATACGCGTCGAAGACTCGTGCACCGGTGGTGGTGAATGCGCCAGGGCTAGCTTTTGGCGAAGCGCAGGTTGAAATGACCGCGAACCTGTTGAGTCGGCCGGTCTGCGAGCCCGTTGCGGTGGTGTATCCGGCGCCCGCAGTCGGTGTACCGAGTGTTGACGTGATCGTGGTCTGCGCGGCGGCGAGTCCGACTCCGACCCCGAGCGAGAGGATGAATGCCGTCAAAGCGTGGAATCCACGCAACCATGACTGGTGCCAAATGGCCGGTACTTGCTTCACGATGCCCCCGTTTCGAGATTTGTCGAAAAACCCTCGGAGCAGTGTAGCAACGTAAAGCGCAAAATGCATCATCCCCGCTATTCGGCGGGGAAACGACCGGCAACCGGCAGCAGGTGACCTTGGGTAGGGTGGAACGCCCGCCGCCTCACAGTTACCGCAAATTCTTGTCAAAAAACGCCACCGTCTCCTGCGCAAGTCGCTCCAGGAACGCCGCCCGGTCGAAGCCTTGCGGGTCGCGGGCTACGCTGCCGTCGGGTGAGGGCAGGTCCATCGTTGGGGTGTTCATGAACGCGTAGTGTCCTGCGTTGGGCACGAGTTGCATCGTGGTGTTGGCGGCACGCATGTTCTGCATGACCCATTGCGCGTGGAAGCGCGGCACGAGAAAGGTGTCTTTTTCGCCCGCGTAAATGGCCACCGGCACGGTGATCGATGCTAATGATGCCGCGCTGAACGCCACGCCCATCGGCGCCAGTGCCATCACTGCGCGCACGCGCGGATCGGCCTGCACCGGCTCTTCCTGCCCGTCCCTGGCGGTGTCGGCTCGCACAGCGGCGTCGCCAATGGAACTCGACAACTTGCACAGCACGGGATCCAGCGCTGCTTCGGTATCGCAATGGGTGCGCAGGCGCGAGAGCACAGGCTTGCCGCCCGCCAGCGCCAGCACCGTGTAGCCGCCCGCCGAATGGCCCAGCGCGCCGACCAGCGGCCGCCCGTCGGCACCAAGGGCCAGGCGTGCACGCCATTGCGGGTCGGCGAGCACGGTGTCGATCACGCGTGAGGCCTGGCGCGGCCGTTCGGCAAAGTAGCGCCCCGGCGTGGCGCGCATCGACTGGTCCTGCCAGGTATCGCCCACGTGCTCGACACTGGCCACCAGGTAGCCGTTGCGCGCCAGCGCCTGCGCCAGCGTCGCAAACCCTGTCTCGGTGGAGGCCGTGCCATGACTGATCACGATGAGGCCCTTCACCTTCGACTCCGGTGCGCCGTTGATGGCCACGGTCTGCGGGAACGGCCCCATTGGAATCGCCCGCGCCGCATCAGGCGTCGGGTAATACAGCGCGAAGTGGGCCGGCTTGGCGTCCGCACTGCTGGCGGTCACCGTCATTTGGCGAAAGCCCGCTTGGCTGACAAGAGCGGCATCAGCAGCATGAGCGGCAGGCAGCAGCAGGAGGGCACTGGCCGCTGCAACGACAAGCGGGAGGGCACGAAAACCAGAGATGGAACGGGGAAGCATGGAGGGATATCTTTCGGGTTGGGTTGCGCTGCGGGGATCAGCAGGCCGAAGTATCCAGGCAGGCTTGCGCGCCGTCGTGGAGGTGCGATGAAACGCTGGTCAGGCGCGCCAGATGAGAAATGCGGGCGTCAGCGGGCGAGCAAATGTTTGCCGTCGGCACCCGCACGGCGGACGTGTTGCGGAAGCTACGCCGCCTCAGCGTGCAGCTTCATCCCCAACGCACGAGCAACCTTGAGCACGGTTGCAAAACTTGGATTGCCATCGGCGCTTAGCGCACGATACAAACTCTCACGACTAAGCCCGGCTTCCTTGGCGACCTGCGTCATGCCTTTCGCGCGGGCGATGTCGCCTAGCGCGCGTGCGATGCCTGCTGCGTCATCGGGTGCTTCCTCCAGCCACGCGTCGAGGTACGCGGCCATTTCTTCGGGCGTGCGAAGCTGCGCCGCAACGTCATAGGGCACAGTCTTGGTTGGGGCCGTTTTCTTCACAAGGCTTTTTGCGATAGCAGTTGATTTCGGCATGGTCCTACTCCTGAAAATTTCGTGCAAGTTGCAGTGCCAAAGCAACGTCGTCATCCTGCGAGGATTTGTCACCGCCCACCAGCAATAGAAGTAGACGATCTCCGCGCTTCGTGTAGTAGACGCGATATCCAGGGCCGAAGTTAATCTTCAGCTCTGACACGCCTTCGGTGAGGTTGCGGTGATCGCCCGGATTGCCGTGAACCAGTCGATCCACTCGCACCTGTATCCGCGCTCTGCAAGCACGGTCACGCAGGGCGTTGATCCATTCACGGTACACCTCGGTTTCTTCGATGCGCATGCATGAATTGTAGCTTATGGGCTACGCAAATTAATTCTGCAGCTGAGCGGATAGCTATATCAGGGGGATGAAAACGTAAAAATAAACCTGACCCCTTTCCCCTTTTGACAACCGTAAGCAGTATGCCAAGTCCCAGATCCGCCTGACCCAGGATTTGGTGCGCTTGAGTCAGTTCAAGTTCAAGCAGGTCGAGGATCGTTCCAAGGGCTTTGCCAAACAGGCGGTGGCTATGTGGAAAATCTGAAAAAGTTCAGACTGGCCCACAGACCAACTAGCCGTTTCAACTACTGCAAAGCTACCCTTCCAAAATTTTCGCCATTGAACATCTTGAGCAACGTCTCGGAGAGCGTGTCGATGCCGATCATTTCTGTCTGACGGCGCAATTTCGCAATGACGGCGCAGCACTTAGCAAAGCTAGCAGCGTGTCCAGTGGTTAACTGCTTCTCGACCGTCAAAATGCCAATTGCCGACGTATCCTGGCGTCAAATCAACCTCCACGGCCTCGACTGCGGCTGAGTTTGCCGAGAAATTTGCGCCGGTGATCTGGTTGTCACGTAGCACCTCGACTAATTGTTGGTTGCTATGTGCCGTGCTGCAATTGATGCACGTATTGCAGAAGTCAAATCCTTCCCTATTACCTTCGACACCGATCCTCTCAAATATCGCATTCAGACCGCGGTCACGAAAATGGAGGTACGGATCGCGGCCGAAACGACGCGTGATGCGTGTGTAAATGCTTTTCAAAACAGATGACATGTTTGCTGCATTTTTCCCCCAGATTACGTTCCCGGCTTCTTCGTATGCAAACAAGTTCTTTATCTCTAACCTGCAGCGGCGGCACACGCATCTTACGGCGTAGGCTCGCAAGATGTTCTTCCGACTTAACCAGGTCAATCGCCTCGCAAGCATCCCGGAAACGAACTCTGAAATGCTTACGTTGAACTCACGGATGATCGGTTCTGTTTCCGCTGAAATATCAGACACACGGAAGCACGGAAAGTCCTCAGCAGGAGGCGTGCGCATTACATCAACCGCGCTTCCACCGAGAAACCAAGCAGCTCGGACGCCTGATTCGACGTAGGCACTTTGTCTCGCTTGGAGTTCGGCTGACGACAAACGCGATAGCTGAGCTTCGAGCGCTACTCTCCCATTCCGCCGTTCACAAAAAACGTCCGCAATCCACCGCTTACCGGTCGGCGTTGCACCCGGTTGCTCGGTAGAGACCGTCCAGCCGCTCGTGGCGGCGGCTCGCGCAATCAACGTCTTCAGACGAATGTGTTCGGCAGACTCAGGCGCAGATTTGCACTCGCCACGTCTCGCGTGTGCAAAGAAATAGTTTCCTAGTTTGCTCGTCTTCGGCACTGCTGACGTTCCGCAGCAGGGCATGCGCAAACTTGAAGCTCTGTAGTTGCCTTTCAGTAGAAGCCAGCCCGCAGGATCATATTCAAAGGCGCAGACGTTCTCGTCTCCCCTAAGCGCACGCAGCGGCATTTTTTGACCTCCTTGCCCCCGTCGAATTCGGCCATACGCAAACTACGTTTACCGTCCACAGGGCTTCCTAGAACGCGCGCTTTGCTACCTCGTTGACGACAGCAAGAATCAGACAGAAATCAACAAAAATACTCTGGCAAGAATGGTTGAGCAGCGCAAGCTGAAGCCGAAACCTTCCACTATACGGGCTATCACGCAAGGTAATGCGCATTTGGATAGCCGTTGTCAATGTCGAAGCGCTCCAAGAAATCAACCAGATGCATTGAGTTAACAATAAAAACAGTGCTCTCTTTTGCTTGGGCGACATCCCTGTCTCCTGAGGTCTTGAAGACCTCTGGCACATCGTACATTGTGTTCAGTTGCTTGCGAAACCTGATGTACGGCACTTCTCGAAAGTGCACATCCCCAATAGTGCCGTCTTTCAATGAAATGTCATGCACGTCGAGGGGACAAATATGCAGAGTCGCCGTCGTGACTATGACGTTGCAATAAATGTGGAGTCGCCAACGGTCATCAAGGCTTAGGCGTTTGTCCTCAAGCGAGAGGCTCTCTGTGGAGACGACAAGCTCCGATCCGACCCGTTCGACGAGCGTGGACAAATTTGAGTCGGAGCCACGAATGACACAGAATTTAGACTCGTAAGTGGCAGGCTCAACACTCAAGTCAACCCAGCTAAATCGCTTCGTGTCCGGCCCGTTCTTGTGGAAAACGAAGCACTTTGTCAGTTTGCAATTATCAGTATGTTCGGAATCACTCAGGAATATCCAGTTCGCGTCCTTACTGCGTTTGCATTCGACCACGAAGACGACAGTCCCATGTTGGTTGAGCAAGACCAAGTCAATGAAGCCGGACTCGCCGGTTGTTGGATGGCGCCAGGAATGTTCCTGGAATCTCACCTTCCATCCATGACGCGACGCCGTCGAGGCGACGGCATTAGCCAGAGCAATCTGCAGCGGAAAGCCTGATGAATTGACGTGGCTCCTCAACATAGCGGCGTCCATTGCTTTGACGAGTTACTCGCTAGCCACCTGCAAAACCAACTTCCCAAAATTCTCGCCGTTGAAAAGCTTGAGCAGCGTCTCGGGGAACGTCTCAATCCCGACCGCGATGTCTTCTTTTGATTTCATCTTTCCGTCTTTTAAATACCCGGCCATTTCGGCAATCGCGATGCCGTAGCGGTCTGCGTAGTCGAAGACGACGATGCCTTCCATGCGGGCGCGGTTGACGAGTAGCGAGAGGTAATTTTTCGGGCCTTGCACTGCGGTTGTGTTGTTGTATTGCGAGATGGCGCCGCAGATGATGATGCGGGCTTTGCGGTTGATTTTGGCGAGGACGTGGTCGAGGATTTCGCCGCCGACGTTGTCGAAATAAATGTCGACGCCGTTCGGGCAATGTTCCTTGAGGCCATCGCGCACTGAGCCACCTTTGTAGTCGATGCAGGCGTCAAAGCCCAGCTCGCTGACCACCCAGTCGCACTTGGCCTTGCCGCCCGCGATGCCGACGACGCGGCAGCCCTTGATCTTGGCAAGCTGGCCGACCGTTTGCCCGACCGCGCCCGCCGCGCCGGAGACGACGACGGTTTCGCCGGCCTTCGGTTGGCCCACGTCCATGAGGCCGAAGTAGCCGGTCATGCCGGGCATGCCGAGCACGTTGAGCCACTGCGTGATGCTGCCCATGCGCAGGTCGATTTTGGCGACGCCAGAGCGCTTGATATTCGCTTCGTCGAACGATGCGTATTCCTGCACGCCGAGGCCCGCCGTGACGACATCGCCCACCGCGAATTTCGGGTTCGCCGAGGCGATGACCTTGCCGATGCCGCCCGCACGCATGACTTCACCAATACCAACCGGCGGGATGTAGGACTTGCCTTCGTTCATCCAGCCGCGCATGGCGGGGTCGAGCGAGAGGGAGAGCGTTTTGACGACGATGCCGCCGGGTGCGGGCTCGGTAACGGGCTCGGTGGTGAACGACCAGCCGTCGCGCGTGGGCAGGCCAACGGGGCGGGCGGCAAGGCGGATTTGGTGGTTAGTGAGGGTGGCGAGGTTGGACATGATGGGTCGCTCCTTGTTGGAATTTTGTTGATGGATGTTAATGCGGTGCGCCCGGCTATGTCCTCTCCGGCCGTGCGGGAGACGAGGGCGGTTCTAGCGAGCGCTACTGGGTGGGGCTCACGAACGAGACACGCAGCTTGCCATTGACGACGCGAACGTCGCGCACGGTCAGGCGCGCCAGGCGCTGTTGTGCGTTGTCGGCTTTGAGCGTGTAGATCGGGCGGGTCGACAGCACTGCGCGCAGCGCGGCCGGGCCGCGACTGCGCAGCATTTCTGTGTATTGGGTCGGTACGCCTTCGAGTTCAAAGCGATGAATCTCGATGTCGTCGAGGAAAAATTCGCCTTCCTGCGCGACGTATCGAACCTTGCCAGAAAACGCTAGCACTCCGACGTAACGACGTTGAAGCACCGTGGCGGCGAGATCAGCCGACAGAGCGATGCGGTCGGAATCTTCGACCAGCTTGAGCTGCGGTGAGGTGATGTCGAGGCAGACGATGACGAGCGCGCAGTTCTGGATCGGGAAGCGCGCAGCCAGCCGCGTTTGCAGCTCCTGCTCGGTCAATTCTATGGAGAGCTTGTCGCCAAATTGCTGCGCAAGAAACACGGCGTAGCCGCCGAGAGCGGCCAATAACGCGAGACTAATCAGTAAGCGGCGTGTCCACATGAGAGAGGGCAGATGAAGTGTTCCGGGCTGGCAGCGTAACGCATGTGCTGACGGTACCGCTGCCACTTTTTTGGACGCGTTGTTTCGTGGAGCCGGGGGCGGTTGGTTCAAGGCGTAACGGACTGTAACGCCTTGTTACTTGAGTCGCCCGGCCACCCTTGCCGACAATTTGCCATCGGTTCGCTGTGAAGGCCAGATGGGCGGGGCGCGCCGATATTCCTCGCAAAACANNAGAAAGGACCGGCGTATGGCACACGAANTGGACAGGCTGTTCAANGAGATCAAGTGGGCGATTGGCGACAAGATCGGACAGGTTCAGAGCGCGTTCGGACAGGCGCAGGACCTTGCGGGCGAGCAGTGGGCCAATCTGATGGTGCGGACCTATGCCTCAAACCACAAGATGTCCGAGGGGCAGGCGCGGACGGCGTTGATCATCCTCGGGGTTGCCGCTGCGTGCAAGGCAGAGAATAAAGCGCCGCCGTTTCCGCCACCCGGCAACGCGCGGCGAGCGTTCGACATTGCGATGCGCGCCATTCAGATTATTTTCTAGCGACGCGTTTGGATACGCGATTCTTGGCTGGTTTGCCTGAGCGCGGTCGTTTCAGGCACGCGGCATAGGTATTGGCTTTTTCAGAAAATGCCCATTTTGTATGGGCTCAGAGGCCGTTTTCTCGAAAGTCGACAAACAGCAATAATTAGGCGCTAGCCCATATAGAACGGGACTTTCATAGAAAAGTTGTAATGGCTTCGGGTGTCCCGGTCAGGCGTCAAAGAGCGGCGCGGCATTCCTGCCACGCCACCGATTGTCACGCATTCGATTTGGTCAAGAAAATCGACTCAAACCGCACGCCTAACGAGCGGATACGCGTCGACGATTCACCAAATACAAACCGTACCCGAGTACGCCGAGCATCAACAACGCCAGCGCCCATTCATTCAAGGTCGGGGTTGGCACCGGCGCCGCGAAAACGCCTGGACCACCCTGATCGATGATGGTGCCGTCGGCACTGCGGTCGTCGTCACCCAACCCGCCGTCGGTGATGGAGAAGGTCAGCGTATTGCCGTTGATCACGGACGTCACGCCATACCAGAGCGCTGAGATGCTGCTCGGCGTGGGGCCGAACTTCCAGTACGTGGTTCCCGACGCCAGCGGTTGCGGGTAGGTGACGGTCAGGGTAATGGTTGAGCCGGGCACGCAGTTTTCGGCGCGGAAGTCGAACAATCCATGCGGGAACATCAGGCCGACAGGTGGCGCCTGTGTGACCACAGAGACAGGAACCCACGCGGCCGACGTGAAGCCGCAGTTATCGCCGCCGTTAACCGTGGTCATGACCACCGTCGCCACGCCACTGCCGGTAGCGGTCGGTCCGGAAAAGACGCGCTGCGCTGCGAAGTTCGCGGTAACCGATTTCGCGGCATCCATGGTTACTGTGGTGGCCGCGGTCGCGCTATTGGCAACCACGCCTGTCCAGCTGCTAAAGACGAAGCCTGCGTTGGCAGTGGTCGTCAAGTTGACCACCGTTCCGCTGTCAAAGAAGGTGCCGGTTGCCGGAACCACCGATCCGCCAATCGAGGGCGAAGCGGCGGTGGTCAACTGATACTGCGTCGTGAAGTTGCCGGTGATGGTCACGGCGGATGCAGCGACCATCACACTGTGCGAGATCGCGCCCGCGTCGGACCAGCTACTGAACACCGCCCTGACGCCTGCGCCAAGGGTTTGCGGTGTGGTCGTGGACAGCGTGTAGGT
>JGI24770J26754_10000443_pt1 | contig 29370 bp, 24 predicted proteins | sample LakOneMetagenome_FD_26754 | JGI IMG/M metagenome (IMG submission 26754) | reverse complement strand
TCTTCCGGATTGCTGTAGTATGTAATACCTCCACCCGTTTGAAAAGAAAGGTACCTTTTTTCTGCATTATAAAATATACTCCGGATCACCACATTAAAATCAAAATCCCCGGCAGGATCAATATAGCCTATTGCCCCGGAAAATAAACCCCTTCGGCTGTGCTCATATTGTTCAATCAGTTCCATTACTTTCTTTTTGGGTGCCCCGGTCATGGAACCCATCGGAAATGTTTCCCGGATGCAATCGATCCAGTTTGTTGGCTCTTCTATTTCTCCGCTTACCGTACTTATCATCTGGTGTACCTGTGGAAAACTGTAAATCCCGAATAACTCATCCACTACCACCGAACCTGGCTTGCAGATCCTGCTCAGGTCATTCCGCACCAGGTCGACCACCATTACATTTTCACTTTTTTCCTTATCACTTTGCAAAAGATAGTTTTTTGATTTTTCATCGGCAATGAAACTACCATGTTCTCTTTTTGACGTTCCTTTTATAGGTTGTGAAAATATTCTGCGGCCGCTTTTTTTTAAATACCGTTCGGGGCTTGCACAAATACAATACCGATCATGCAGTTTGTAAAAAACTGAAAACGGGTTGGGAGAAAGTTCTGTCAGCTGATTATATACTGATAACGGATCTATTTCAACATCTTCCGCAAAAAATTCCTGGCAGAAATTGATCTCATAACAATCACCTCTTAAAATATGCTGCCGCAAACTTTCTATGATCGCCAGGTACTCCTTCCGGCTTATCTTATGCCTTACTTTAATGTCACCGGTGTTATTCTTATCAGCAACTGCAGAACATGCACATATTTCCCCGTAAACCAATTCCAGGTTGCCCTCTCCCCATATCTTTACTTCGCCNGCCTCCAGCCTGATCACCCATTCCGGTACAAAAAAATGAAGGTCACNGAATCCTNCCTTATCGGGATGATCCGATTGCAGTGATTCAATTTCATTTTTCAGGTCATACCCAAAATGGCCAAAAAGCCATTCGCCTTGTACCCCATCATAAAAATGCCTGAGTTNACTAAATGCATTGCCTGCATCTGCCCGGATATTTTTTTTGGAACCGGCTGCCAGTAGGCATTCAAAAGCCGGGTCNGANAANCTATATTGCTGGTTATCCAGTAAACAAAAAATGCCGAACCGGTTTACCCAATTCAGCATTTGTATTTTAAAAGAATTAAAATCAATAACGGGAAAAGAAATACATTTTTTCACAGGCTTGTTTTCCACGTTAACGAAATCTCAACTAAAAGTCATCGTCATCATCAAAATCTCCGCCGCTATCCAGGTCATCAAAGCCAAGGTCTTTAAAATCATCGTCTATTTTAAAATCATCATCTTCATCNCCTTTTGCTGCTTTTTTTCCACCNACTGCCTTTTTCCCTTTTGACTTGGGTACGTCAAACTCTTCGAAGTCCGGGTCCCAGTCATCATCTTCTTCCGGGGTCTCCCAGTCATCNGCAACATCTACATCATCATCATCATCATCGTCATCATCTGCACTTTTCTTTGAAGCNGATTTCTTTTTAGGTGCAGCCTTTGTATCCGCATCATCATCATCCAAATCATCATCATCATCGTCATCAGCCTTTTTGGGTTTAGATGATTTTTTAGCTGCAGTAATCACCGTACCGGCAGATGCTTTTGCAGTTTTCATTGTTGTGTTATCAGATATCAGAACCATAATTCAAAAAAGGATTATTGCTGTAAAATTTCAACGGGTTTTTTAAATAGCCAAAAATATTGCGAACTTTTTTTAAAATATTTTATGCCAGTACCAATTGGTCTCTTCCAGGGCCGTTACTTATGTATTTCACAGGCACGCCCAGATAACTATTAAGATATTCGATATAAGTTTTCATTTCTTTTGGTAACCCGTCAAAATCCGTAATGGAAGAGATGTCTTTCATCCATCCCTGGAAGGTTTTATAAACAGGCTCTATAACAACCTTATTCATTTGAAAAGGTACAAAATTCTTTTCTTCCCCGTTTATCTTGTACCCGTTGCATACGTTTAGTTCTGAAAGATTATCCAGTATGTCGGCCTTTGTCATGATGATCTGCGTTACGCCGTTTATCATACAGGCAAACTGCAGGGCCACCAGGTCGATCCATCCGCAACGGCGGGGGCGGCCGGTAGTGCTGCCGAATTCATTTCCCGTTTTGCGTATAATCTCACCGGTTTCATCATTCAGTTCTGTCGGGAAAGGCCCGCTGCCTACCCTTGTACAATATGCTTTTGAAACACCAAAAACTTCCCTGATCTTTTGTGGGGCCACTCCCAAACCAGTACAGACACCTGCCGATATGGTATTGCTGCTTGTTACAAACGGAAAGGTTCCAAAGTCCACATCCAGCATACTGCCTTGTGCCCCTTCTGCCAAAACCCGCTGGCCTTTCTGTATTTTTTCATTGATAAAATATTCGCCGTTCACTATCTTGAAATCACGCAGGAATTCNATGGCATCAAAGAATTCCTCTTCCCAGGCACTGATGTCTTCCTGGAAATTAAAGCTATCCAGCAGCTTCTGATGTTTAAGCCTCAGTTTGATGTATTCGGTTGTAAAACTTTTGTCGAGGAGGTTACCTACCCGCAAACCATTACGGCCGGTTTTGTCCATGTAAGCCGGACCAATCCCTTTCAGGGTGCTGCCGATCTTCTCGTTTCCCTTAGAGAGTTCGCTTGCTTTGTCAATGGCCCGGTGTGTTGGCAGGATCAGGTGTGTGCGCTCGCTGATGTACAGGTTCTTTTTATAATCCACTCCCATGGCTGCTACATTCCCGCATTCTCTTTTTAAAGTAACAGCATCCAGCACAACTCCGTTTCCTATCAGGTTTGTTTTTGACTCATGAAAAATGCCGCTGGGAATCTGGTGCAGCACAATTTTTTTCCCATCTACATATAAGGTATGCCCGGCATTAGGGCCACCCTGGAAACGGGCTATCACATCATAATTCCTTGCAAAATAATCTACGATCTTCCCTTTGCCCTCATCACCCCACTGCATTCCAAGTATAACGTCTACCATTTCCTGTTTTGGATTTTATATTTCAGATTTATAATCAGCCTGAACCGGCTTCGGCGTAAAAATAAAATGAAATAAGTCAACCACCTAAAATGATATTGGGTTGTTTGGAAATTGGGGAGAATTTGAAAGAGAGGAGAAAAGCTAACCTGATCTGATACCCCGCCAGATCATTGTAACAAACTCATCTTCTAAATGTGGTCAGACGAGGGTGCAGGGCCACATTTATGCCACTTTGAGCATGCTTAATTTGCTGCTGCTGAATTTGCGTTGGGCATATTCAAGCGTTACGTCAAAGGCTTTTACCTTTTGAGAAGGCAATTCATACATAGCATCGGTGAGGATGCTTTCGCAGATGCTGCGCAGGCCACGGGCGCCTAATTTATATTCGAGCGCTTTTCCCACCATGAAGTCAAGCACAGCCGACTCGAATTTCAGTTCGATGCCTTCAATCTCAAACAGTCGGGTGAATTGTTTTATCAGCGAATTCTTTGGCTCGGTAAGTATGCTGCGGAGCGTTTCGGCATCTAATGGATTGAGGTAAGTGACCACCGGTAAACGACCCAGCAGTTCCGGTATCAGACCAAAATGCTTCAGGTCAACGGCGTTTACAAAATGAAGGAGATTGTCATGCTGATACTCCTGCAGTTCCTTATTCACGTTAAAGCCAATGGCATTGGTATTTACCCTACGGGCAATGATCTTATCTACGCCATCGAAAGCTCCTCCGCAAATGAAGAGAATATTCTGTGTATTTACTTTTATCAGCTTTTGTTCGGGATGTTTACGGCCACCCTGCGGGGGAACCAGCACTTCTGTTCCTTCAAGCAATTTTAATAAACCTTGCTGCACGCCCTCACCGCTTACATCTCTTGTAATGGACGGGTTATCGCTTTTACGGGCTATCTTATCTATTTCATCAATGAATACGATCCCTTTTTCTGCAGCAGCCACATCATAATTGCAAGCTTGCAATAAGCGGCTGAGCATACTCTCCACATCTTCTCCCACATAACCCGCTTCAGTAAAAACCGTAGCATCTACAATCGCAAAGGGAACATTGAGCATTCGGGCAATTGTTTTTGCCAAAAGTGTTTTACCCGTACCTGTTTCGCCAACCATGATGATATTACTCTTCTCTATCTCTACATCGTTCTCCAGTTTTTGATTGAGGCGTTTATAATGGTTGTAAACAGCAACAGCTAATATCTTCTTTGCATCATCCTGCCCGATCACATAATCATCAAGAAATTTTTTGATCTCGATGGGCTTTCTTACGCTGAGTTTGTGGCCCTGGGCATTAAGGTGTTTATTGTCGGATGAATTACCCAGTTCCTGTTCGATGATCTCGACAGCATGTTCAACACAGTTTTCGCAAATATGTCCGTCCTGGCCTGCGATGAGGATCTTAACTTCATCCCGGCTGCGTCCGCAAAATGAACAATGGAGTGTTTGCTGTTTGGCCATATTAGTGTTTTCGGTTACCTGCCCTACCCGGCTGGCTGGAACAAAGGTAATAAAAGCAAATAATTATCGAAGTAAGACAAGTTATATCTGTATAACGTTGCTTGTATTTAATTATGATAAAAAAAGCCTCTTTCCGAGGCTTTTACATATAAATTTGATCTGCTTTTTCAGATTTTCGTCAAAACGGCATCCACAATGCCATATTCAACCGATTCCTTGGCATCCATCCAGTAATCACGGTCAAAATCCTTCATTACTTTATCTACCGTTTGGCCACAGTTCTTGGCGAGTATTTCAGCACCCATAAGCTTGGTTTTCCTTATCTGCTCAGCCATTATTTCCAGGTCGGCGCTGGTACCCTGGCCACCGCCACTTGGCTGGTGTATCATTACTTCCCCATTCGGGAAAATATACCGCTTGCCTTTTGCACCGCCACTGAGCAATATGCTGCCCATGCTGGCGGCCATGCCCATGCAAACAGTGCTTACAGGAGAACTGATCATCTGCATGGTATCATAAATGACCATGCCGCTGGTAACTATGCCGCCGGGGCTGTTGATGTAAAATGTAATCTCTTTGCCGGGATCAATGGCTTCGAGATACATCAACCGGTTGGTAATGTCTTTCGCACTTTTATCATCCACTACCCCCCATAAAAACACTTTACGTTGTTCAATAAATTTTTTATCAAACTGCCAGCTACTCATCATTTTTTCCATCGGGTTCTCCGGTTGAACCTCGGGTTTATCCTCATCGTCAAAACGGGTAATATTGTTCTTATAAAAATTCATACGCGGTATTTTTTATTTCTGGTCTTTTTTCAATTTTTTCTGGTTGATCAGTAATACTTCATCAAGCAATCCATATTCCTTTGCTTCCGTAGCGGTCATCCAGTTATCGCGGTCGCAATCAATTGCTACTTTATCTGCTGGTTGATTGGTATGAAAGGCAATGATCTCATAAAGCTCTTTCTTTACTTTCTTTACTTCATTAACTGTGATCTCTATGTCACTTGCCTGTCCGCCTGCCCCTGCACTTGGCTGATGCATCATGATGCGGCTGTGCTTTAAAGCCGTACGTTTACCTTTTGCACCTGCGCACATTAAAACGGCGCCCATGCTGGCGGCCATACCGGTGCAGATGGTGGCAATATCGGGCGTAATGAACTGCATGGTATCGTACATACCCAGTCCGGCATATACGCCGCCGCCGGGGCAGTTGATGTACATCTGTATATCCCGGGTGCGGTCTGTACTTTCCAAAAATAATAATTGTGCNGTAACAATATTGGCCACTTCATCGCTGATGGGATAACCCAGGAAGATGATCCTGTCCATCATCAGTCGGCTGTACACATCCATTACCGCAATATTCATTGGCCTTTCTTCAATAATGTTTGGAGTAAGATTGGTAACATTATGTTTGATGTATCCATCCAGCGTATTGCTGCTTATTCCTTTGTGTTTGACCGCGTATTTCTCAAATTCTTTTCCAAAGTTCATAGTGGGAGGAGCTTTAATTTTTAATTAATCCTGTTAGCAAATATAGTTGATTGTACTACCTGAAAAATAAGTTTTGGATTTTTGGCCCCGCTGCGTTCCTGGCAAATAAGCCTGCATTAAACCGGGAACCGGTAAACATTTATCGCAAAATTCCAAAAGCCAGTTTCCTAATTTTCAAGGCATAAACACAAACCGCAAGCCAGCCTGCTTTTTATGACATTTCGGCAAAGAGCAATAAAAAAGGAGAGAATTTCTCCTCTCCAAAATCAAGAATGGCAGAAACCCGTTATGGAAATTCATTCCCGGTTCCCGAAATTATCCTGTATTTATTGAACAATAATTTTGAATGACTCGCTGGTTGCGCCGCTAATGACCCGCAGTACGTAGAAGCCTTTGCTTAGGTTTTCAGTAGGTATTTCATGGCGGACAGTTTGCATGCTGCTGTTATAAACTTCTTTGCCGGACAGGTTAAAAAGTCTGACATAATATGATCCGCCGCTGGTAGCTGAGGTTAATACTATTTTTTCTCCACGTGTTGCCAGGGTTGGCCTCACATTCACAAGTACCTTTTTATCAAATCTTACCAGCTCAACCGTACTGTATTTGAACAGCCCGTCCTTGTCAACCATCTTAAGGCGGTAGTAAATTTTATTTCCGTAATCAGCTGCATGCACATCTGTGAAAGCATAATTCGTCCGGATACTTCCNCCCCTGCCCTGTACGACCCCGGCTCTGATAAAATGCACNCCATCTGTGCTTCGTTCAATTTCAAATTGCTGAAAATTTATTTCCTGTTCCGTTGCCCATTCGGTAACTGCATCGTTATTCATTTTATAGGCCCTGTATTGTAATAAGGTCAATGGTAATATCACACAAGAATTGCTTCGTAACGGAAATGAAGTGGTCAGACTATTCTGAACCAATATTCCATTTGTTCCGTTTGCGGCACCAAAATTAATTCCCCCGGCTGTTGTACCAGCTATTCCTGCAGTTACCGATGAAGAACCATTTAAAGTACCATTAGAAAAAATCACACCACCAGCACCACCGCCGCCAGGCCCATGAGCTACACCTCCGCCTGTGTTAGTACCACCATTACCACCATTGGCGGAAACCGTTACATTTGAATGACCACTGGTTGAGAGGATCAACGCACTGCCTCCTCCACCACCGCCTCCGCTTGCATCATTTATTACTGTATTATTTGCATCTGCACCGTTCACATTAATTGTTCCGGCCGAGGTTATGAATTTTGCATTTACAATTACAATGCCTCCACCGGCAGCACCGCTTGAAGCAAAACCAGTTCCCGGGGTGCCGGTTCCATTATTAGTGGTGCCGCTTCCGCCGCCACCGCCCATAACAACACGGTTGGCCGCCCGTTGTNCAAAATTTGCTGCAGGTTCTCCACCTACGGACAAATTTGAATTCCACGAATTTCCTCCCCTGCCGCCCGTTCCGCCATTACCACCCCCACCGCCTCCGGAGTTTTCATCGTTTGCAGAAGGGTTGCCATCCGTACCAGCACCTCCTGCATTACCTGGCGCACCCCTTCCATGGCTTCCATTCGGATACCCCTGATTTCCTGTATTCAAAAGTGATCCATTATTATTCAAATACCTTGGCGTACCTGCAGTTCCCTCTCCCTTTGATCCGTTATTATCATTGTTGGCAGATGTTCTGTAATCGGTATTTGTTCCTGCATCTCCTGCCAATTGCCTGCTTCCTCCACCCCTGAAGCCTGCTCCGGCAGCATTTAAAGTAAATCCGGCAAAACTGAAATTGTTTACTGCATGTAAAACAAGCACGCCACCCGTATTTCCATCCCAATTAGGGGCAGTAATATTAGCTCCCAATGTTGCATTGTAATAAAGAGACACCCGTATTACCTGATAACGATACTGACCAAAAGAGCCAGCAACATAATTAGAATTCTGGTAAGCGAAACTAGTTCCGCTGCTTAAGATTAATGTTCCGCCGGCAAGAGGAACATTATTTGAAGCAATGGCATACTCCATGTTTCCGGCAAGATGATTGGTGTTGTTCAGGTAACCATTTCCATTTCCACCAGCAACTCCATCCCCGTAGCTGCTACTGTTTGTACTATTGAATTCTGCTCCCTGCATCTGAATGATCAGTACCAGGTCTCCAATACTTATTGGCGTAGTACCAATTGCAGCAGCTCCAATCGTAATTGAAGTAGCTCCCGTATTTACGGTCGCCTGCGTTCCGGGATAATAAGTATTTGGATTTGTTGAAATTGTGCTGGTGCCGGCAACCGGGCAGGATTGAGCCTGGGTGATAACCACTACTAAAACAGAAAGCAGGGTTAAAGTGAGATTTTTCATGCTTTATTAGAATTTGTCTTTTACAGGATATTTCTGTGTTCTGGGTGATTAGACTAAACTGAGAAGAACATATAAAAAAATACCCGACATGTTTTTATATAATTATCAGTTACTCTTTTGTGGTTATAGAAACGTTTCTATAGAAAAAATATTACAAATTTGTAGAATTTTTTCTATACAGAAAAATTATAATCTTATTACTTCTGGTTGATGGATAAGCGTTTACAAGTTTTACAGCAAAAAAAAACCTCCCAACAGGGAGGCTTTATATTTCTAATAAATAGAAAGTTATGCTTTATACTGACCAACCAGTCCAGCTGCCAGTTCTGTCATTTTCTTCAATCCATCTTCGGGCAATGCGCCTTTTTTAAATTCAGCCAGTATTTCGGGGTATTTATTTTCCATCTCCAGCAAGAAATGCTCTTCAAACGCTTTTACATGCTTAACGGCTACATCTCTTAACAGACCTTGCGTGCCGAGATAAATAATTGCCACCTGTTTTTCAACGGTAAAAGGGGAGTATTGTGGCTGTTTCAGTACCTCTACGTTTCTGGCCCCTTTGTCAATTACATTCTTGGTTGCGGCATCCAGATCTCCACCAAACTTACTGAAAGCCTCAAGCTCACGGTAAAGCGCCTGATCCAGTTTTAATGTACCGGCAACTTTTTTCATGGATTTGATCTGTGCATTACCACCCACACGGCTTACCGAGATACCTACGTTGATAGCGGGACGGATACCGGCATTGAACAGGTTACCTTCCAGGAATATCTGTCCGTCGGTGATAGAAATCACGTTTGTAGGGATATAAGCCGATACGTCACCAGCCTGTGTTTCAATGATTGGTAAAGCTGTTAATGAACCGCCACCTTTTACCAAATGTTTGATAGATGCCGGTAAGTCATTCATTTGCGCAGCAATTTCATCTTTAGAAACAACTTTTGCTGCTCTCTCCAATAAACGGCTATGCAGGTAGAACACGTCACCAGGATAAGCCTCACGGCCCGGCGGACGACGCAGTAACAATGAAACCTCGCGGTAAGCCACCGCCTGTTTAGAAAGATCATCATAAATAATCAAGGCAGGTCTTCCGGTATCACGGAAGAACTCACCGATGGCGGCTCCGGCAAATGGTGCGTAGAACTGTAACGGCGCAGGATCTGAAGCAGATGCAGCAACGATGGTTGTATAAGCCATCGCACCGTATTCTTCCAAAGTTTTCATAATACCTGCAATGGTAGAAGCTTTCTGGCCAATTGCAACATATATGCAGTAAACAGGTTTGCCTGCTGCGTAAAATTCTTTTTGATTGATGATGGTATCAACAGCGATGGCTGTTTTACCGGTCTGGCGGTCGCCGATGATCAACTCACGTTGTCCACGGCCAATGGGTATCATTGCATCGATCGCTTTGATACCTGTTTGCAGTGGTTCTTTTACCGGTTCACGAAAGATCACACCCGGGGCTTTACGCTCCAGTGGCATCTCGTATAATTCGCCTTTGATAGGGCCTTTACCGTCAATTGGTTCTCCCAAAGTATTGATAACACGGCCGCTCATACCTTCTCCTACTTTTATAGAAGCGATCTGGCCGGTACGTTTTACCTTATCTCCTTCTTTGATTTCCGCACTGTCGCCCATCAATACCACACCCACATTATCTTCTTCCAGGTTGAGGGCAATTGCTTTTACCCCGTTGTCAAATTCTACCAGTTCACCGGAACGAACATTGTTCAATCCGTAAACACGGGCAATACCATCACCCACCTGTAAAACTGTTCCCACTTCTTCCAGACTGGCGCCTGCGTTAAAGTTGCTTAGCTGCTGGCGGAGAATTGCGGAGATCTCGTCTGGCTTAATTTCTACCATAATTATTTAATTGAAATGTTTATTAAAAGGCCTTTTTTAATCGGCTGCAAAGGTAGGGGAACAGCGTCGGAATGCAAAAAAACACAAGGCCAAATTAAAAAAATCAAATTAAAGGCAACCCATAAAAAAATGGCGACCCGGCGGGTCGCCATTTTTTAAGAAGTATAGGTATTTTACCTGGAAACCATAAATGTTTTTGTATCTGAAAAACCACCCGTTTCGTACTTACAAAAATACATACCAGCGGGCAAATCAACTGTTGAAAACCCAGCCTGGTAGATCCCGGCCCCTTTCTTTTCATCAACCAGTTGCTTTATTAATCTTCCGGAGTTATCAAAAATCCGGATCGTAACGAAGTCATCCTGGGGAAGTTTGTACCTGATACTTGCCATATTTTTTACCGGGTTGGGATAAACTGAATACAAACCATAGTCAAACCCTTTTAACGTAACCTGCCTGTTTTCGCTGTACTTGAATTTTTCATCGAGGTCTACCTGTTTTAACCGGTACAGGAATTTTTTCCCCCCCAGGGGTTCATCATCAAAATAATAACGCTTGGGTGTGGAAGAATTTAAACTTCCATTTACAAAGCCGATATTCTGCCATTTGTAAACACCATTTCCTTCATCCAACGCACGTTCAACCTGGAAGCCTTTATTATTTTGTTCCATGGCAGTGATCCATTCTAAATAAACTTTCCCATTATCCCTGGCAGTTGCAGTAAAGGATGTTAACTCGATTGGCAGAACAACAGAAGTTGTGCTCCATAAACCACGTCCGTGTGTGGCAATACGAAGATTACGGCTTACAGGATGAACGGCCATATCAAATACCGGTACTATGGGTAATCCGGTGCTGAAAGAGGACCAGCTTGCCCCGGCATTAGTTGAGGCGTACACACCAATATCAGTACCGGCATACAATACACTGGAATTAACCGGGTCAATGGCAAAAGAATTTACAGGCACATCAGGAATACCCGTTCCGGAAGCGGCCCAGTTAGGAACAAGCCCGGTAACATTAAAATTGGTTGCTTTCCATATATGCTGACCGGCGGTTACTCCAAAACTTCCATAACAGACATAGGCAACATTTTTATTGGTAGGGTCAAAAGCAACCCGTTGCACAGGTACTGCAGGTGCACCAACAGGCGTGATATCAAGCAATGTGGTTGCGCCTGTACTGGTGCCATAAACTTTACCATTGGTTAGTCCAACTATCCTGTAATTATCATCCTGCTTTGCTATCGCAATTGTTGAAATAGCAACACCAGAAACTATCGGGTTCTGGCTCACAGTGGTAAAAGTCACTCCTTTGTCAACAGATCTGTATAATCTGTCGTTCCCATAATAAACAGTATTAGGACTCCCAGGACCTAAAGCAATAGGAGCATAAAACATTACTGCTGAAGCGGAACATGAAATTCCATTTCCTGTAACTCCATTACAACCATAAAAAGGCCAGTTACCATCAAATGCATTAGCTACTGCATCAACCCGTGCTAATCCCATTAATGTACCGGCAACAGAATTATAATATGTATGGTACATGGTAACCGTGGAAGTATTTGCAGCATTTTGGTCGATCAATGCATACCCGCCATCGCCAAAATCTATCCTGTTCCATGTTCCATCTGTTTTGTACATGCTGGTGCCGTTATCCTGGGCTCCGGAAATTGAAAATTTCGTATCCGTTGGATGAATGGCCACACTTTGAAACTGGGTGGCACTAAAACCTGCTGTGTTAATACTTGCCCAGGTTACCCCGGAATTTGTGCTTTTGAATATTCCCCCATCACAACCGAGGTATAAGGTGGTGGGTGTTGAAGGAGCCACGGCTATACAATGTACATCTGCATGCAGGTTGGTTGCAGATATTGTAAAACTGGTTGCCCCATTTGTAGAGTACCTGAAAATATTATTTCCCGAAGAACCCCCGATGTAAAAATTATTTGCATTTCCGGGATCCACATCTAATGCTATATCGTAAAAGCATTGCCCGCTGCAAAAAGTAAAACTCCCTGCTGCTGTGGTAAAAGAGGCTCCCCCATCTGTGGATTTAGCTATTAACCCATTNCCATTACCTACGCCTGCATAAACAGTGGTAACCCCGGCAACTTTGCATATTGCCAGTTCTGTCCTTACCGCCGATGCTCCAAAAAGATAGGTTTGCGTAAAGGTTGGTGTTGCTGCCAATGCATTGGTGCTCCTGTAGATTCCGCCATCGCCGGCTACATTAGTGCCATATACGGTACAGAGAATATTATTCGGGGTGCCAGGCTCCATAACCATATCTATCACAGCACGGTTGCCGCCATTTGCAGTAGCAACGGTTAATTTAGTAAAAGCAACCGTACCTGCTGCTGCAGTTGCATTAGTACTTCTGAACACCCCCAGGGAAGCTGAACCCGGATTAACCGCCACAATACCTCCAACACCCGTTGCCGTGGATACAAAAACCGTTGCGGCATTGGTTGGATCAACCAATATTTTGCTGATGGACCTGTATGTAAAAATGCCTCCCGGATTAATGGGGCCTACTAAAGCCGGTGATACATCGGCATTATCAATCCGGTAAAGGCCAACACCAAAATAGCTGTCGGCTGATAAGTTAGGTTCTCCCGTACCTACATATAAAGTAGTGGGGCTGCTCGGTGCCAGGGCAAGCGAACCAATAGCAATTGATGAGGCATTATCGAAGATCGCAGTCCAGGTAGTACCCCCATCCATGGTACGATAAACTCCGCCGTTTGCTGTACCAACATAAACAATATTTGCATTGGTTGGATGAATAGCAATGGCAGTTGTCCGTCCGCTTACCGCAACACTGTTTGTGGTAGTTTGGCCATTGGGTATGGGGAAAGGCCCCTCAGCCACCCAGTTCGGCGCGGCCAGTACAAAGTTGGGATTGCCCGTATTATTTATTTCCTGCTGCGTTTTTTCTTCTATCGCTTTCAGCCTTGGGTCATAGGACAGGTTATGGGGTAAGCCTCTTTTTTGCATTATATAATCTGCTCTTGCCCTCAGGTATGCTTCTTTATCTATATTCTGGCCAACCCTTGGCAGATCTGGATCTTCCTGTGCAAGGGCAGGCACAAAAAGAAGCATCAGAAGAATTGCAAGTATGTTTTCTTTAATAGATAGCAAAGTGCTTTTCATGAGCCGAATTGTTTGCATAAAGATAATTGCTATTTCCTATTGGTAGAATTTTTTCGACAAACAAAAGCCCTGTTGTGGATAAACACAACAGGGCTCAAAACCAGGGTATTTTTTCTACAACCCCCTCCTTAACCGGGGCCGTTGATTGTTTCTTTGCCGGTATTGATCCAGAAGTTTCCTTTTAAATTCCCCATCCATGCGGAAAAATCTTTCGCAACGATTTGTGCCAATTATTCTGCTGAAATTTTCCTGGTATCTTTTCTTTACATCCAGGTAAGCCTGTTGTTTCTGAAGTTCAGGCAGGTCTTTATTTACAGCTTTGATGTCATTTTCAAATTGTGTGTGTACCGGCCAGAATTTTTGTGCTTCATCGGGTGTTAGCTGCAACTGTTCAGATACATAAGCCACGTAAAGTGCTTTGATCTTTTTCTGGTTATTCTGTTCATCACCTTGCTGATCCTGTGCCTTTGCAAATGAGAAAGCACCAAGAATCAATGTTAGTATAAGTAGATATTTTTTCATGATCGTTTTTTAATTTTTTGTATCGCCTAAATTGATGCTGTTAAGATATTTATCCAAAGCCTTTTCATCAAGTATGTAATCTTCCTGAGAAGGCAACTCGTTCTCATCAACGCTGCTTGCAACCAGGGCGGTTTTTACATCACTTCCATTTGCTTCCAGGTATTTCACGATCTCATCATCTGAGATCTTTGACATTTCCTGGTCTACATTTTCAATCTTTAATCCGGCCTTCACGTAATCAGGCAATTCTGTTTTTGCAGAAGGTCCTGTAAATTTAAAAACGCCTAAAGCCATCACCCCGGTAAAGGCAGCTGCAACTGCATACTTAAAGAATGTAGTCGTGCGCCGTTTCATCACAACAACTTTTTGCCGGGGCTGCATCTTATTCATTACTTCTTCACTCAAGCCCTCAAAATATCCCGGCGGCACTTCAAATACATTTTCATTTTGAATGCTGTACAACATCGGCGAAAGTGTTCTCAATTCATCCGATGCGTTTTCTGCTTTTATCCTGGCAAGAATTGCATCGGCCAGGTTTTCGAAATACCCCAGGGGTAAATCACCTGCCTTGGATACTGAAGATGTATTGAACCAGATTCCCTTTTCATTGTCAATGCCGGCCATTATATCCCCTGCCAGGTTTTCAAAATACCCTTCCGGTACAGTAAAAACATTCATTTTTTCCATGCCGGCTATAACAGGACTCAGTTCTTTTAATTCGTTCAATATGTCGTTTGTGCTTTCCATCTAATCTTTTCAGACGTTTTTGATTGCCAAAAGTTTAACTATTCAGTATAAAATCTTCAATTTTCTTCACTGCATGATGGTAACTGGCTTTCAGGGCTCCCTCACTGGTCTCCAGTATCTTACTCATTTTCTCGTAAGGCATTTCATCGTAATACCGCAGATTAAACACAACCCGCTGCTTTTCAGGCAATTTCTGGATGGCTACCTGTAGTTTCCATTCCAGCTTATTGGCGTCAAAGTGCTTATCGGCCTTCAACCTGTTGCTCAATCCATTTTCCACATCACTCAGTGAAACCGATGATCTCTTTTTCTGCTGTTCCAGGAAGGTGAGGCATTCGTTGGTTGCAATGCGGTATAGCCAGGTATAAAGCTGGCTGTCTTCCCGGAAATTTTCCAGCGCATTCCACACTTTAATGAACATGTTTTGTAAAACATCATTGGCATCTTCGTGAGATACCACCATACGCCTGATATGCCAGTAAAGTTTTTCCTGGTATTTTTTAATGATGAGGGTGAAACTGCGTTCTTTGGTAGCAGGTTCCCTGAACTGCATAAGCAGTTCTTTGTCGTCAATTTGTTCTTTCATAAAGGCTGAGCAGTAAAAATAAAAAAACCAATCATAAGATTGGTTTTATCTGTAAAAGTTTAATGGGGGTTACTTCCTCGAAATAGCTTTTTCGGCTGCCGCAACAATATTTACTGTGTCGAGCCCGTATTTTGTGAGCAGTTCGGTAGGTTTGCCGCTTTCGCCAAATGTATCGTTTGTACCCACGTATTCAATAGGCACGGGGCAATGCTTTACTGCAGCCTGGGCTATACTGTCTCCAAGCCCGCCAATAATATTATGTTCTTCAGCTGTTACCGCACATTTTGTTTTGCTTATTGATGCAATTACTGCTGCTTCATCCAGTGGTTTGATTGTATGAATATTTATCAGGTCAACGCTCATGCCTTTTTCCTGCAGGATCTTTGCCGCTTCAATGGCTTTCCATACCAAATGGCCACAGGCAAAGATGGAAACATCTGAACCGGCAGAGAACTGTTGCGCTTTACCAATAACAAAGTCAGACTCNTTTGTAAAAATGGGCCAAACCGGCCGGCCAAACCGCAAATAAACAGGCCCTTCGTAATCGGCAATGGCCATGGTAGCAGCNTTTGTCTGGTTATAATCTGCCGGAACAATCACGGTCATACCCGGTAACATTTTCATCAATCCAATATCTTCCAGTATCTGGTGGGTTGCACCATCTTCGCCTAAAGTAAGTCCGGCATGCGATGCACAGATCTTTACATTTTTACCACTGTATGCAATGCTCTGGCGTATCTGGTCGTAAACCCTGCCGGTAGAAAAATTGGCAAAAGTAGTTGTGTAAGGTATTTTACCGCCTATGGTAAGTCCGGCGGCAATACCCATCATATTNGCTTCCGCAATACCNCACTGAATAAAGCGTTCAGGGAACTCCTTGATAAACCCGTTCAATTTTAATGAACCTGCCAGGTCGGCTGTAAGGGCCACAATATTCGGGTTTTTCCGGGCAGCTTCCAAAATGCCGTCCCCAAAACCGCTGCGGGTATCTTTATTGCCGGAAACCTGGATATCATTGAGCATGATGCAAGAAATTTAATCGGTGTTTTATAATTGCCGCAAAGTAAAAGAAAGATTTGCATGGTGGCAAAAGAGATTAAAAAAATTGCCAACAATGTAATTGAAAATATACAACAGGTGTTTAGTTTGATATTTCGGAAATGCTGTAATATTTTAAACCCAGTTTCTTCACATGCCAGAATATTTTTTCCAATCTTTCCTTTGTAACACTCAGTGGTTTGCCNGTATTAATATCGTGGGCAACAAATACAGCACAGCCATTATTATTAAATGCAGATTTAATAACATCTATCACATTTGCATCGGAACGGTTGCTGCTTTTATCAATACCAAGCCCGTACAAAACATCGTTTTTTTCAGTTGCAGCNAGNCTCTTACTGAAATCGTTTCCGCCATTAAGCGCCCGTACGCTTTTGAAGTAGCGCATCAGCATTTTATCATACAGNCCGTTGTGGGCACCATAGGGATAAGCNAAAGTGATCGGGTAAAATCCATCNCGGTTCATGAGTTTCAGACCATCAACCACTTCAAATTTCATGAGGTCGTCAATGGTATGTTTATACCGGTACACATAATCCATCATGTTATAATGATTGGTACCATGAAAGGCAATCTCGTGGCCATGGCTCTGAATAATTGCCAGCTTTCTCTTTTGCTCCGGGGTGAAGCGGTTGTACTTACACACATAAAAAGTGGCTTTCACTTTTGCGGAATCAAGCATCGGCAAATACTGGAACCAGTTGTCCACCCGGTCATCATCGAAAGTAAGGGCTATTCCGGGATCTTTAAGTTGGCAGGGTTTTTCAAACTTTTTACAACCGCCCAAAAACAGCAATGCCGTTGTTATTATCAGCAAGGCAATATTTTTTCTCATTGTCTTTGTACAAGTTAGTTCTGCAATAAAATTAGGGAATTCTCTAGGGGAGGGAGAGTGAAGATAATATAAAAGTTAATTTAATCCGGCATTTTTGATGTTGAAAATATTTTCGTCGGCCTTTAGCTTTAACTCCCATTTCCAGGCCGTAGCCATCATATCGCCCAGGTTGTATTTGGGATTCCAGCCTAAAACATTCTTTGCCTTATCATTATTGGCATAAATAGCTATAACATCACCGGGGCGGCGTGGGCCTAAGCGGTAATTCAGCTTTACGCCACTTATCTTTTCAAATTCATTAATAAGTTCCAGAACTGTATAGCCATTGCCGGTGCCCAGGTTAAAAACCTCGCAGTTGGCCTCATTCTTATGCTGCAGAAGGTAGTTAAATGCCAGTGTATGCGCATGGGCTATATCGCATACGTGGATATAATCTCTCAGGCAACTCCCGTCTTTTGTTGGATAATCTGTTCCAAAAACCTGCATCATTGGCAATTTACCAATGGCTGTTTGGGTAATTGCCGGAACCAGGTTTTCCGGTTTGCCGAGCGGTAATTCACCAAGTAAAGTAGATGGGTGGGCTCCTACCGGGTTAAAATAACGGAGCAGGATGGCTTTACTGTTGTTGCAATTTACCGCTTCCCGTACGATCTGTTCGCCCATTTGCTTGGTGGCCCCATAAGCAGATTGTGCTGCTTTCATCGGGCTTTCTTCTGTAACCGGTATGCTGTCAGGGTTTCCATAAACCGTGCAGGATGACGAAAAAACAAAGTTGCTGATCCCAAACTCATCGGCACACTTTAAAATATTGATGAGGGAGTTCAGGTTATTCTCAAAATAAAGCAATGGTTTCTTTACGGATTCCCCCACTGATTTGTATGCCGCAAAATGAATGATGCCGCTTATATCCGGGTTTTCCTGGAAGATGGCAAACGTATCATCGTAGATACAAAGGTCAACTTTATAATTCTTTACCTTTTTGCCGGTTATTTTTTCAACCGACTCCAGGATAGCGTCACTGCTGCGGGAATTATTATCTGCCGAGATCACCTCGTAGCCATTTTCAATAAGGTCTACAATGGTATGTACGCCAATGTAGCCACAACCGCCGGTAACCAGGATTTTATTCATGCTGCAAAGAAAACAAAAAATCACTCATGTCGGTGAGTGATTTTTATTTCAGATTATTTGATCTTTTCCTACAAAACCTTACTCATAATAAAATAAAACAGGGCGGCCAATAAACCACTTACTGGTATAGTAAGTACCCAGGCCCATAGTAAATTCACAGTAACGCCCCATCTAACAGCCGATAACCTTTTTGTTGCCCCAACCCCCATGATAGAGCCTGCAATGGTATGGGTGGTACTTACCGGTATTTTTAAAGCTTCCGTTACAAAAAGGGTAATGGCACCGGCAGTTTCGGCAGCCACCCCTTCAAATGGGGTCACTTTGGTGATACGGGTTCCCATTGTTTTTACGATCTTCCAGCCGCCACTCATGGTTCCAAGTGCAATGGCTGAATAACATGCAAGGGGTACCCACCAAACCATTTGCCCAAGGGTATATGTAGAAGGGCTATAAGCAATTAATGCCGCCATGATAATACCCATTACCTTTTGTGCATCGTTACCTCCATGGCCGATACTGAATGCTGCTGAAGAAACAAGTTGCAATCTTTTAAACCAGGTATTTGCACGGTTGGCATTAAGTGAACTCAAAAATAATGTGAAGCCTGCCATGATCAGCAATATAGATGCCAGCAAAATCCATTTAAAGTTTTTAGCGTAGAAAATCACTTTTAAGGTGTATGAGTCGTAGTGCGATTTCAATTTTGAAGGATCGAATTCCAGGTTGTAGTATAAAAAAACACTTACCAAAATAAAAATAGTGAACGCTATTATCTTTGGTATCCATCCTTTTTTGAAAGAATGAATAAACCAGAGCGAGATAATGAATGCTATGATCATACCTATTACCGGGGCAAGGAAAATAAAGGCAACGGTTTTTATTACCGGNTCGGAGTTTACAGTATTAAATCCGCCGTAAGCGATCGCTGCTCCTGAAAATCCCCCGATCAATGTATGGGAGGAGGAAGATGGNATACCAAACCACCAGGTAAGCAGGTTCCAGAAGATGGCAGCCAGCAGTCCTGAAAAAATAACCACCAGCATATCGTGACCATGCACCACATCCGTCTTTACGGTCTTTGCAATGGTATTGGCAACGCCATGATCTTTAAAGATGAAAAAGGCAACGAAATTAAATAAGGCCGCCCAAAGCACGGCCTGGGTCGGNGTTAATACTTTGGTTGAAACAACGGTTGCGATGGAATTAGCAGCATCATGAAACCCGTTTATATAATCGAAAATGAGCGCTAAAGCAATAATTATTATCAGGAAGGTCATAATAGTATTATTAGTATGGTTGTTGTTGAATCAATTATTCACTGCCCGCCTGCTCAGGCATACTTAACAATGATTGATTCAATGACATTTGCCGCATCCTCACATTTATCTGTAACGATCTCCATTACCTGGTAAATCTCACGCTTCTTAATCACTTCCTTGGCATCCGGTTCTGTGGCAAACAACCGTTCAATGCTCATATCAAAAATATCGTCTGCCTGGTTTTCGATGCTGTTAATGGAAACCAATGCATCGGTTATCAGCCGCATGTTTTTCATATTCCGCAACTCTTTTATTGCCTTATCAACCTGCACACAGCCCAGAGCAATCAGATCAGCCATTTTAGTAACACCCATATCATTGGGATTGACCCGGTAAAAATTTATTTTTTTTGCTGACGCATAAATGTAGTCTGCAATATCATCGAGTGAAGTAGCTAAATAATGAATGTCTTCCCGGTCAAACGGAGTAATGAAATTCTTTCCCAATTCGGTGAAAATGGTATGCGTATAATCGTCATTCACATGCTCCATATCTTCAATTTCCTGGATCAGTTGCCCCCGTTTATCAAAATCGGGTTCATTCACCACTTCCTTTAATTTATCACCCATTTTTACCAGTACTTCCGATACGCTTTCAAACAATTGATAAAATACCCTGTCCTTGGGTAAAAAAATCTTAAGCATTGTATTTAAACCTGCCATAATTATTTAGTTTGAAGCAAAAATATAATTAATGACGGGGTGGATATAAAGAATGTAAATGGTAATAATAACTTAACATTGACGTAACACAAATTTCTTATTAGATTGCAGCAAATTCATATAGTGCCGAGAAAATCATTGATGTTATTTATCCTGCTTATCTCTGTTGGCTTTTGCAAAGCCCAGTTCCTGATGGATATGGTAGATACGACCAAAGACATGGGCAAGGGAATATTGGGTATCTATCAAAAATTTGACCGGGTAAAACTAAGTGGCTATGTTCAGCCGCAGTGGCAGTGGNCCCAGGANAAAGGAGCAAAAAGTTTCAATGGGGGCGACTTTGGCACCNACGTCAACAACCGGTTCATGCTCCGCAGGGGCAGGGTACGTATAGAATACATACACTTTGCAGANAAAAAAGGGCCTTCTGTTCAATTCGTTTTCCAGTTTGATGGCTCAGAAAAAGGATTTTTTACCCGGGATTTCTGGGGCCGTATCATGGAAAATAAATACCAGTTGTTTTCATTGACTGCAGGGTTATTTGCAAGGCCATTCAGTTATGAACTTAATCTCGGTTCTGGCGACAGGGAAAGTCCGGAAAGAGGAAGGATGAGCCAGATACTTACAAAAGTTGAACGTGACCTGGGTGCCATGGTATCTTTTGAGCCAAGAAAAAAAGATCACCCGCTGCGATATCTGAAAATTGATGCCGGTTTTTTTAACGGGCCGGGACTCAATGCCATCGCCGACTTCGACAGCCACAAGGATTTTATCAGCCGCATTGCACTCAAGCCTTATCCCATCGCTAAAAAAATAACACTGAGTGCCGCTGCTTCTTATTTTAACGGGGGACTTTTACAGAGTACAAAGTATGTTTACGAAACAATATCTGTAGGCGCTGATAAAAAAATGATCGTGGATTCTGCACTNTCAAACAATGGAAAGATCGCTCCACGTAAATACTATGGCGCCGATGCCCAATTGAAATTTGAACATAAAGCCGGCGTAACCGAACTGCGTGCAGAGTTTGTTTTTGGAACACAGACCGGAACAGAGAACAGTTCTGAGCCTCCTGCTGCTCTTTTGGCCGGTACCGACGGGTATTATATCAGGAAATTCAACGGCGCTTACTTTTACCTGCTGCAGAATATTTTTAATCCGCATCACCAGCTATGCATTAAATATGACTGGTTTGATGCAAATACAAAAGTAAAAGGGGATGAGATCGGCAAAGCGGGAAATAACCTCAACGCAGCAAATATCAAATATTCCACGCTGGGCCTGGGATACATATACTATGTAACCGAAAACCTTAAACTGGTATTATGGTACGATAAGGTTCACAATGAAAAGACATCATTGCCGGGATATACCGGAGATGTAAAAGATGATGTGTTTACCTGCAGGCTCCAGTTCCGGTTTTAGGTTTCATCTTCCGGTAACATTACCGTAATGTACAGGTAACACTACGGTAACATTCAATTCATGCTGAGATAACATGCAAGTTGTCCTTTTGCAGTAAATTATTACTGCATGAAATGGTTACTTCTAATTGCTACTTTTTCTCTCTCCATAACATCTTCCTTTGCACAAAAAGGAAGGATNGACGGAAAGATCACTGATTCAAAATCCGGCAGCCCGCTGGCAGGCGTTTCGATCCTGCTGAAAGAAACCAAAAAGGGTACTTCTTCAAATTTAGACGGGTCATTTGTATTGAACGTGGAAACTGGCAAAAAATATACGCTTATCATAAGTTCTACCAACTATGAGAGTAAGGAGATCACAGAAGTAGAAACAGGTACAGATGGCATTGCTCATATTGATGTGGCCCTTGATGTAAAGACAAAAACAGGCGATGAAGTAGTGGTACGTGCCACTTCGGCAAAAAAGGAAACGGTGAATTCCATGATCAGTTTTCAAAGAACAACCAACACCGTTGCTTCCGTTATCTCGGCAGAATCTATCCGGAGAAGCCCGGATAAAAACACCGGTGAGGTTCTGAAACGTACGCCGGGTGCCAGCATACAGGAAGGAAAATTCATTGTGATCCGCGGGCTTGCCGACCGATACAACCAGGCCATGATCAACGGCATTTTATTAACGAGCACCGAGCCGGACCGTAAAACTTTTTCTTTCGACCTGATCCCTTCGGCCATGATCGATAACATCATCATCAATAAAGCCTTTGTTCCGGAATACCCGGGCGAGTGGGCGGGAGGCCTGATCCAGGTGAACACAAAAGACATCCCCGCAAAAAATTTCTTTACCATCCAGTTAGGAACCGGCTTCAATACCCAAACCATCGGCAAGAAATTTTATAAAGACGGCCAGGGTGGAAAAACAGACTGGTTAGGCATTGATGACGGAACAAGAAATCTTCCTACGTCATATACCCGGAAAGCAGAGTTTGATATTTTAACCCCTGCCGAAAAAACAGCCATCGGCAAGCAAATGCGGAATGTATGGAGCCCGAAAGAAATTTCTGCCCCGCTTAATATTTCCTTCCAGGCCAATGGCGGTTTCAGCACAAAAATATTTGGAAAAAAACTCGGCGGCATATTCGGTATCAATTACAGCAAGAACAACCGGTTCCTGAAATTATTAAACAGGTCGAATGCCATTGATGANATAACAAAAGTAGTAAGTGTTATTTCTGAGTACAATGANAGCAAGTACCAGCAGGATGTTGCTGTTGGAGCATTGGGCAGCCTAAGTCTTCAACTGAATCCACGCAACAAAGTATCGGTAAAAGCCATTGTGAATGTAAATTCCCCCAACTCGGTTACTGAAAGAACCGGAGAAGATTTTTCAAGAACGGAACAGCTTAAGGGCAATGAATTCAGTTTTAAAGAAAATACTTTTTTCACGGTACAGCTTTTAGGCGAGCACAGCCTTGCAAAGCCACTGAAGTTTAAATGGTACGGCGCTTTTAATATCCTGGACGGGTATATTCCCGACCAGCGCCGCATCTTATACACAAGAGCAAGCAATACACAGGATCCATATAAACTGCTTATCTCCAATTCGCTTTCGCAACAAAGCGGCAGCCGCATTTACCAAAGCCTGAGCGATTATATCTATACAGCCGGCGGAGACCTGAATTACAGTTTCAAAATGTTCAATCAGACACAGGCCATAAAAGGCGGATACATGTTGCAGATAAAGGACCGCCTGTATGATGCACAGCTTTTTGCAAACTACCTGCCGCTTGATAACCCTTCATTGAGGTTATTACCCGCCGACCAGGTTTTTGCTGTAGAGAATTTTGGTGATGGAAGCGGTAACAAATTCGCATTTGATGCCATTAAAGGAAACAGTTTCCGATACCTTGCAAACACCATATTAAATGCAGGATTCCTGCAGTTTGATAACCAGTTGGGCAACAAACTGAGGGTGGTTTGGGGCTTGCGTGTAGAGAACTATGATCAGTTGGTGGGAAGTGTTAAGAAATGGGACCCCCGCCATACCTATTCCAAACTCACCGACTTCCTTCCCGGTTTGAATGCAACGTATAAACTGAATCAGAAAACGAATCTTCGCTTATCTGCTTCACAAACCGTGATACGCCCGGAGTTGCGTGAACTATCTTCTCTCAACCTGTACGATTTTGAACTCAATGCTTCTGTACAGGGCAACCCGTTGCTGAAAAGGACCAAGGTTTCCAATTTTGATCTGCGTTATGAAATATATCCCAGAGCCGGTGAAGTGATCAATGCAGGCATTTTCTACAAGCATTTCACCAACCCCATCGAACAGATCTTCAATGGCCTTGGCGGTGGTGCCAGCACTTTGAATTATGCCAATGCGAAAAAAGCAGATTCATACGGCGCAGAAGTAGAGGCCCGCAAAAAACTCGATTTCATACCCGGTATGAAGAACTTCACATTCCAGGCCAATGCCGCTTATATCTACAGTAAAGTAAAAGATGAGAGCCTGCAGGTTGACCGGTCATTACAGGGCCAGTCGCCCTACATTCTCAATTTCGGTTTGCTGTACGACCTGGAAAGATACGGCTTCAATGCAACCCTTCTCTTCAACCAGATCGGCCAGCGCATTTACCTGGTGGGTGATATCGTAGGCGGGGCCCCGGATATTTATGAAGCCCCGAGGCCTGTACTCGATCTGCAGCTGGCAAAAAAATTATTGAAGAACAAAGGCGAAGTGCGGTTAAATATCTCCGACATCATTAACAAAACACAATATTTCTACCAGAACACAAGCGACAAATTAAGTTTCCAGAAAAGTACCGATGCTTACCGCTTCACCCGTAGGTACGGAACCACGTTCAGCATCACATTCAATTACTCATTATAAAATTTAAAAACTAAAATAGAAAATGAAAAAGTACATCTTATACTCGGTAGCCCTGATGGGTTTAGCAATTACCAGTTGCAGAAAAATTGAAACAGACGGGGAAATACAGGTTGTAGTAGTGAACGGCGGTGGTGGCGGCGGAAGCACCACCGGCCAGACGATCACCCTGAGTGGCCGTATCAATGCCGATACTGTTTTACGCAAAGCAAACTCTTACATTCTCAAAGGCCTTGTTTACATGGTAGGCAATCATACCATGACCATTGAAGCCGGTACCGTTATTAAAGGTTCCTTCAGCGGAACAGATGTGGCTGCCTTGATCATTACCCGTGGTTCAAAGATCATGGCTACCGGTACGCCAACCGATCCCATCGTATTTACTTCACTTTCTCCAAACCCACAGTCGGGCGATTGGGGTGGCATTGTGCTTTGCGGAAAGGCCGGGTATAATTTAAGCTATAACGGCACCCAGGGATTGTTCCAGGTTGAAGGTGGCATCGATAATTCTTTTGGTGACGGGCTTGCCGGTTCGGGTGATGCCGTTGCTCCTACGCCGGTTGATAATGATAACTCCGGGGTAATGTCTTACGTGCGTATCGAATACGCCGGATATGCTTACCAGCCCGATAAAGAGATCAACAGCCTTACCCTTGCCTGCGTGGGTAATGGAACTACCATCGACCACATACAAACCATTTANGCAAAAGATGATGCCTACGAATGGTTTGGCGGAAGCGTTAACTGCAAATACCTGATCGCCTATAAAACACAGGATGACGACTTTGATACCGACAACGGGTTCAGCGGCAAGGTTCAGTTCGGANTGATCATCCGTGATTCTTTGATCGCTGATATCTCAAAATCAGAAGCCTTTGAAAGTGATAACAACGCAACAGGAACAACGGCTACTCCTAAAACAAGGGCTATCTTCTCAAATGTAACTGCCATCGGGCCAAAAGCCACGTTGGCAAATACGGGCAACTCACTTTACCTGGCTGGCGCACAGATAAGAAGGAATTCAGCCATCTCCATTTTCAATTCCATTATCGTAGGATGGCCGGTAGGTATTTATATTGATGCCACTACCGGTACCTCTACTGCGTTGAATATTGAAGACAGTTCCTTACGCTTAAGAAATGTGACCCTGGCTGGCAACACCGTTAACGTAAACTTTGCCGGAACTCCTGGATCTACCATTAACTCTCCGCAGCCTTGAACACCTGGTTCACCGGCGCATATTACAATAACGATATATTGACCAATGTTTCCGATGCCAAGCTGATCCAGCCTTACAATTATGGAGCACCGGATCCAACACCATTTGCGGGTTCAAACGGAAACCAGAAGATAAACACCGGTGGTGAATTCTCTGATGCAAAATTCAACGGAGATACTTTCTTTGACAAAACCGTAACCTTCCGTGGAGCCATTGCACCTGCCGGTCCGCTGGCCAGCTGGTGGAAAGGATGGTCAAGGTTCTAAAACTATAATAACTGCATCCTATAAAAAAGCATCCGCCGGTTGGCGGATGCTTTTACTTTTGCAAACATCAAAATCATTACAAGCATGAAAATACCTGTTCCGTTATTGATCATCATTTTTTTATCCGGTTGTGGTCACCCGTCTGATAAAAAAGACAAGGCGCTGGATAAACTGGATGCCTTCATTAAGCAAAGCGACAGTTCGTATCATAAACCTTATTACCGTACTGATTTTGTTACCGCCTGGTATTACATCAATAAAAAGGATTCGGCCATTTGCCAGGTGATGAAAGATTCAGCACAAAATATCCGCCAGGTGGTCATTGCAAAGAAAAATGTACGTACTTTCTTTGCCAGTTTTCATCCCAATGGCCAGTTACAGGCGGACCTGTCCCTGGACGAATTTGGTCAGTACCACGGCAATGCAACCTATTATTATGCCAGCGGCCGCATAGAAAGCACCGGCAATTATGAACACGGCATCAAAACAGGATCCTGGGAATATTTTGATGAAAAAGGCCGGCTGCTTTCCACCGACAAATACGATAAGAGCGGGCAGCTTATCAAATAAAGCCTTCCGAACTAATAACAATCCCTTAATCTTCTGGTAATAGTGGGGTAAGATACGTGCCGGATATTGCAGTGGGTTAAAGAAACATATAGCAGTCGTTTCAAATTTCTTAAGCAAATAGCAAGTTTCTCATGCTTGTGCCAGCTTTATTCTTATTGCTGGCCTTTTTTTTAAACAGGCACATTAAATTAATGTTACCAAATTGTTACTATGCACATTTAAATCACATTCTTTTTCACAGAGGGGAATCAGCCGTAATAAGAAGCTATATTCACAACAGTATTTCAAACACAATTAAAACTATAGTTTATGAAATGGGTCAGCGTAAACAATGGTGTATCAAATGAAACTTTCGAATTGTGGGAAAGCGATAAAAAACTTGCCAACATCTCCTTCAGCGGACGTACCAGATTTGCAAGAATGGTAAGCCAGTTCGGCAAACGGATATTCTCCTTTGAAGACAAGGGATTATTTTCTCCTAAAAAATTCATCCGGAACGAATACGGTATTAAAATGGGTAAGGTGGAAGAATTAAAGCCCGGCTCCGGCAAAGGCTTTGTGGAACTGGATGGGAAAAAATATTTTTTTACTTACAGCCAGGATGATTCAGGCGAACTTACCCTGTACGATGAATCCATGCAGAAAAATCTGCTTACCTGTAGTTTTAATTCCATTACACAAAGCCTGAGCAAAACAAGGTCACTTTTGTTAGATGGGAAGTTTGCGAGCCTGCTGCTGGTGCTTTGCTGGTATACTTTCCAGCCACACAGTGCTTTGAGTGCTCCTTCCGTAGTAAAACAACCCGATTTAATATTACCGTAATAGGGGCTTAATGTTCCGTTTATAGTGCCGGTGTTTCTTTGCAAAACCTCCGGCGCATGAAAATNTTTATCGGGTTCCTCTCCTGCTTTTTTTCCATTACCGCTTATTCGCAAACCAGTCCCCGGCCAAATATCTTCATCATCACCACCGATGGCTTTCGATGGAAAGAGGTTTTTAACGGGGCAGATTCAGCCATCATCAATGACCCCGGGTTTGTAAGTGATACTGCTTTGCTGAAACAGCTATACTGGGATGACGAAATGGAAATAAGAAGAGCAAAGCTGATGCCTTTTGTATGGCAAACCATTAAAAAACAGGGGGCATTGTATGGCAACAGGAATTACGATAACAACGTATCGGTAGCCAATCCCTACCGGTTCTCTTATGCCGGCTATAACGAGCTTTTTACCGGCTATGCCGATCCGTCGGTGATGGCCAACCGTAAAAAATGGAACAGTAATGGGAACCTCCTGCAATTTCTCAACAACCAGCCGGATTATAAAAACAACGTGGCCGCTTTTGCAAGCTGGAATTTATTTGAGTTTATCCTTAACCGCCGGCAGGGAAATTTTTATCTCAACAGCGGTTATGAAACCATCGCACATGATTCGCTTACCGGTTCAGAAATACTGATCAATGCGGTTCAGCAATCGGTGGTAAATAACCAGGAGCAAACAAGGAATGACATGCTCACTTTTATTACCGCCAGGGAATACATACAGGCGAAACATCCCAAAGTAGTGTTTGTTGGCTTTGGAGAAACAGACGAATATGCCCACAGCGGAAAATACGATGCGTACCTGCAAAGCGCACACCTCTTTGATGAATTCCTTGCACAACTCTGGTACCTGGTTAATAAGGACCCCTTCTATAAGAACAATACCAGTTTCATCATTGCCACCGATCATGGCCGGGGAAATAAAGCGGGCAACTGGTTCAAACACGGCGTTTTTACCGCCGGCAGCAGCAATACCTGGCTCATGACGCTGGGGCCCTTGTTCGAATCGAAAGGAGAAGTCAGGGACAATGGAGACATCCTTAATGACCAGCTTGCACAAACCATTGTCCGCTTACTGGGGTATGATTTTACAGCAACCCACCCGGTTGCTGACCCGCTCACATCATCTATAATCAGCAAAAAGTAGCAGTAACGGAATTTTCATTAGCCCAAAACAAAACCCCCGTTTATAAAACAGGGGTTCTTTTACTTCCCAAAACTGATCCGAAAAAACTGCCACATAAAATTAGGAGGGCATTGTTACGGGCAATTAAATTCATTATTAAACAATCATTATGAAAACCCGTACATTTCCCCCTTTTCATTTACTTGGGATGTAGCCAGGTTATTATTTAAAAAATGGCCGTACCAATTGCCGGATCTTTTTATGGTTCGTCGCTGCGTGGCAAAATCCACGTGTACCAGGCCAAACCGGGGATAATATCCTTCGGCCCATTCAAAATTATCAAGCAGGGTCCATACAAAATACCCCCCCACTTTAACGCCCTCTCTTTTGGCAAGCAACACCTGTGCGATATAATCCTGTAAATATTTCACCCGCTTATGATCATCCACTATGCCCTCTTCAAAAAGATCTTCAAAAGCTGCCCCGTTCTCGGTTACAATGATCTCTTTCACTCCGTCATAAGCATTCACCCGTTTCAATGCTTCATAAATTCCGGGCGGGTATACTTCCCAGTCCATCACCGTATGGTCTGCATTCCGTTTACTGGCCTTAATGATCTTTGCCCGTACAAAAGGCATCAGGGGGGCATGGCTTACCAGTTCCCTGGTATAGTTCTGCAGGCCCACAAAATCCATTTCAAAAGCAAGTTTCTTTTCATCGTGCGGATAAATGAACCGTTCAATGCGTTCTAAAATTTTCAGGTCTTTGGTTGGATACCCAAGGCCCAGCATGGGTTCAATGAACATCCGGTTA
>JGI24770J26754_10000442_pt1 | contig 29370 bp, 18 predicted proteins | sample LakOneMetagenome_FD_26754 | JGI IMG/M metagenome (IMG submission 26754) | reverse complement strand
TCCCAGGGCATGGCGCCTTCCAGGATCAGCTTCTGGGCCTCGCGCTGGCGCTGGGCCAGCATGCGGTTGCCGACGAAGCCGTGGCAGTTGCCGACCAGCACCGCGACCTTGCCGATCTTCTTGCCGATCTGCATCGAGGTGGCGATCACCGACTTGTCGGTCTTCTCGCCACGAACGATTTCCAAGAGGCGCATGACATTGGCCGGCGAGAAGAAGTGCAGGCCGATCACGCTCTCGGGCCGGCTGGTCGAGGCGGCGATCACGTCGATGTCCAGATACGAGGTGTTCGAGGCCAGGATCGCGCCCGGCTTGGCGATCTTGTCCAGCTTGCCGAAGACCTCCTTCTTGATCTCCATCAGCTCGAACACCGCCTCGATGATCAGGTCGCAGTCGGCCAGGTCCTCGAGGTTCATCGAGGGGGTCAGCAGGCCCATGCGCTTTTCGACGTCGTCCTGGGTCAAGCGGCCCTTCTTGGCGGTGTTCTCGTAGTTCTTGCGGATGATCCCGACGCCGCGCTCCAGGTTCTCCTGTTTGGCCTCGATGATCGTCACCGGGATGCCGGCGTTGAGGAAGTTCATCGAGATGCCGCCGCCCATGGTGCCGGCGCCGATGACGCCGACCTTCTTCACCGGGATCAGCGGGGTGTCGTCCGGCACGTCCGGGATCTTGGCGGCCTGGCGCTCGGCGAAGAACACGTAGCGCTGGGCGGCCGACTGCGCGCCCGTCATCAGCTCCATGAAGAGGCGGCGCTCTTCCTTCAGGCCCTCCTCGAAGGGCAGGTTCACCGCCGCCTCGATGCACTTGATGTTGTTCTCCGGGGCCATGAAGCCGCGGAATTTCTTGGCGTTGGCTTTGCGGAAGTCGGCGAAGATCTCGGGCTTGCCACGGGCGGCCTCGACCTTGTCGTTCAGCTCACGGACCTTGTTCAGCGGCCGGTCCTCGGCCAGCACCACGCGGGCGAAGGCGATGGCCCCGTCGCGCAGCGCGCCTTCCTCGACCAGCGAGTCGAAGAGGCCCATGGCCAGGGCGGCCTTGGCCGGCACGTGCTGGCCGCTGGTCACCATCTCCAGCGCCTTCTCGACGCCGACGATGCGCGGCAGACGCTGGGTGCCGCCGGCGCCGGGCAAGAGGCCGATGTTCACTTCGGGCAGGCCGGCTTTCGCCGAGGGCACGGCCACGCGGTAGTGCGCGACCAGGGCCACTTCCAGGCCGCCGCCCAGGGCGGTGCCGTGGATCGCCGCGACGACCGGCTTGGGCGAGTTCTCGATGACCGCCTGCACGTCCTGCAGGCTGGGGCCGGTCATGGCCTTGCCGAACTCGGTGATGTCGGCGCCGGCGATGAAGGTCTTGCCTTCGCAGATCAGCACGATGGCCTGCACGGCCGGATCGGCGATGGCCGCGTCGAACGCGCCCTTCAGGCCTTCGCGGACGGCGGCCGACAGCGCGTTGACCGGCGGCGAGTTCAGCGTGACGACGCCGATGTCGCCTTCGACGGAAAGATCGGTGACGGCGTTGATCGCGGCCATGGCGTTTCGACCCCTGATTTCTTGTTTGAACGATTGTTTGAAGTAGCCTGCACGCTCAGGCGAAGATGTCCAGACCTCCGTGGCGGCGCCTGTTTTCGCAGCGCTCGGAGATTGGGCGCCGTTGACGGATTTCACCGCATACTACAAATTCGAAACTACAGTTTCAGCCGAGATCATCCGTGGGGGTGGATGCGGCGCCGAGGGGCTGCTCGGCGCCGTATTTACCTGAAATCCAGAGAGAATGGTCCGCGCTGGGGAGGGCGTTCGCGGGAAGTCATGGGCTTTGGACGCGGCTTGCACGCGTTCTGACGTTTCGAAGTCGGTGAGTTTCGCGAGCGTGGCGTATTGCTCGCAATGCGTCGGACTTTGGTAAAGCGCAACTCGGCGCGGGAGCCGCCTCCCGCGCCGTTTTCTTTGCGTCCTACCCCGCCGCCTCCGTAAAGCTCGAATACACCAACGTCCGCAGCTCCCGCCGGATCGGGTACGAGGTCGACGGCATCAGCTGCGTCATGAACACCACCGCCAGGTCCTCGACCGGGTCGATCCAGAACGCCGTCGAAGCCATGCCGCCCCAGAAGTATTCACCCAGCGAGCCCAGGTTCTTAGTCCGGGCCTGGTCGATGGTCATGGCGAAGCCGAGGCCAAAGCCCAGCCCTTCGAACACCGCCTCGCTGAACAGCGACTTGGACGCCTGGACCAGCTCCTGGCCGCCCGGCAGGTGGTTCATGGTCATCAGCTTGATGGTCTTGGGGCTGAGCAGGCGCACGCCGTCCAGCTCGCCGCCGTTCAGCAGCATCCGGCAAAAGCGCATGTAGTCGTCGGCGGTCGAAACCAGGCCGCCGCCGCCGGACTTCACCGACGGATCCTGGAGGAAGCGGCTCTTCTCCGGATCGTCCTGCAGCACCACCCGACCCGACGGCGTCAGGGCGTAGCAGGCGGTGAAGCGCGCCTTCTGGCTGTCGGGCACGAAGAAGCCGGTGTCGGGCATCTTCAGCGGGTCGAAGATCTTAGTCTTCAGATAGACATCGAACGGCATGCCCGAGATCTTCTCGACCAGATAGCCCAGCACGTCGGTCGAGACCGAATAGTTCCAGGCGGTGCCCGGCGAGAACTCCAGCGGCACGGTCCCCAGCGTCTCGACGAAGGCCGCCAGGCCGCCCTCGCTGTCGACGCCGTCCAGCTTCAGCTTGCGATAGGCCGCGTCGACATTGGTGCGCTGCTGGAAGCCGTAGGTCAGGCCCGAGGTGTGGCGCAGCAGGTCGATGGTCCGCATCGGCTCGGCCGTGCGCGTCGACTGGAACGCGCCCTCGACCCCGGCGGCGAAGACGCCCAGGTCCCGCCACGACGGGATGAAGCGGTGCACCGGGTCGTCCAGCGACACCAGCCCGTCCTCGACCAGCATCATGAAGGCCACGCTCGTGACCGGCTTGGTCATCGAGTAGATGCGAAACAGGCTGTCGGCCTGCAGCGGTTTCGCGCGCTCGACATCGGCGCTGCCCAGCACCGACGTATAGGCCAGCTGACCCCGTCGCCAGACTTGCGTGAGCGCGCAGGGCAGTTTTCCTGTATCGATATACTTGGACTGGATGAAGCTATCGATGCGCTTCAGTCGATCACTCGACATTCCCACGGCTTCTGGCGTGCTCAAACTTCTGGCCTCCCCTTGCGACCTTTTATGGTCGTGCTTGCGTACCGTTGGATCGAAATCGAAGACGAGGCCTTTTGCCGCAACGTAAACTTTACCCGATCCTGCGATATCGATTGAAAACGAGGAAACGGGGATGGGCAAGGTCTTGGACGCCGAGGCAGCCTCCAGAATTGAAGCCGCGGCCGCCGACTGGTTCTTCCAGAGCAGCCTGGACATGTTCGTCGTGCTGCAGAACGACGGCGTCATCCGCGTCAATCCGGCCTGGACCAGGCTGACCGGCTGGACGGCCGAGGAGACGTTCGGCCGCCCGATCCGCGACTTCTTCCACCTGCACGACGCCGAGGTGATCCACGGCATCGCCGCGGCCCTGCGCACGGTCGGCCACGGCCGCGCCGAGCACCGCCTAGCCCGCAAGGGCGGCGGCTGGCTGTGGGTGCGCTCGCAGTCCAAGGTGCTGGAGGACGACGGCCTGCTGATTGTCTTCCAGGACCACAGCGAGGAGCGCGCCCGCGAGATCGCCCGCCACCAGGCCGAGCGCTCCAACGAGCTGATCCGCACCGAGGCCGGCGTCTATGTCTGGCGCTTCAACCCGCGCAAGGGCGTCTACGTCTTCGACCAGGACATCCCGACGCCCAGTTCGCCCAAGGGCGGGGCGCGGACCATGACGGTCGTCGAGATGACGATGTCGATCCACGCCGACGACCGCGAACGGGTCTGGGAGGCCTTCACCCACACCCTGCGCACCGGCGAGCACCGGGTGATCGACTACCGCTACCTCGATCCCGCCAACAACCAATGGGCCCACATGCACTGCGGCTGGCGCGGCGTGCGCGGCTCCAGCCCCGACGCCTGGGACGTGATCGGCATCAGCCAGAACGTCACCGAGCTGGTCGAGGCCCGCGACGCCGCTCTGGGCGCGGCCGAAGCCAAGAGCCAGTTCCTGGCCAATATGAGCCACGAGATCCGCACGCCGATGAACGGGGTGCTGGGCGTGCTGCACCTCCTGAAGAACGAGAAGCTGACCGACGACGGCCGCCGGCTGCTGAACGAGGCCCTGGGCTGCGGCGAGATGCTGTCGGAACTGCTGAACGACATCATCGACTTCTCGAAGATCGAGGCCGGCAAGCTGGAGCTGGGCGCGGAGCCGGTCGAGCCGGCCGAGCTGCTGGCCGGGGTCGCCGACATGCTGCGGCCGCAGGCGGAGGCCAAGGGCCTCTACCTGCGCGTCGAGGCGCCGGGTGATCTGGGCTGGGCGGCCACCGATCCGCTGCGCCTGCGCCAGGCCCTGTTCAACCTGCTGGGCAACGCCGTGAAGTTCACGCTGGAGGGCGGCGTCGTGGCGCGGCTCTCGGGCCATCGGACCGGCGACAGGCTCCGTCTGCGCTTTGCAATCACCGACACTGGCGTCGGCATCGGCGAGGAAGCCGGCAAGCAGCTGTTCGAGCGCTTCCGCCAGGGCGACGGCTCCACCACCCGGCGCTTCGGCGGCTCGGGCCTGGGCCTGGCCATCTGCCGGCGCCTGGCGGAAATGATGGGCGGCGAGGTCGGCTTCGAGAGCGAGCTGGGCAAGGGCTCCACCTTCTGGCTGGAGGTCGAGGCCGACGCCTGCGCCGCGCCGGAAGCGCATATCGACGAGCCGGACGCGCCGCTGTTCGACGGCCTGCGCGTGCTGCTGGTCGAGGACAATGCGACGAACCGCCTGATCGCCACGCGCATGCTGGAGGCGCTGGGCGCGCGGGTCACCACCGCCGACGACGGCGTCCAGGGCGTGGCCGCCGCGCGTGAGGGCTTCGACCTGATCCTGATGGACATCCAGATGCCGGTGATGGACGGCGTCGAGGCCACCCAGCGCATCCGCGCCCTGCCCGGCCCCGCGGGCTCCGCGCCGATCCTGGCCATGACCGCCAACGCCCTGGCCCACCAGCAGGCCGGCTATCTGGCCGCCGGCATGGACGGGGCGATCGCCAAGCCGCTGTCGCCGCTGGCCCTGACCCAGGCCATCGTCCGCGCCCTGACGACCGAACCACCGACGGTGCTGAAGGCCTCTTAAGCAGCGGGTTGCCGTCGCCGGCGTGATGCGCTTGGTTGCGGGCTCCCTTAGCGAGAGGCGCCGATGGCCCTGTTGATCCTGAGTGTCGTCGGCAGCGACCGGCCCGGCCTGACCCAAGCCATCGCCAGCGCGGTGCTGTCGGCCGGCGGCAACTGGCTGGAGAGCCATCTCAGCCAGCTGGGCGGGCTCTATGTCGGCTCGGTGCTGGTCGAGACCGGCGACGCCGACGCCCTGCGCGCCGCCGTCAGCGCCGTGGACGCCCAGGGCCTTGAAGTGCGCATCGCCCCCGCCGTCGAGACCACCGGCCCCGAGGGCGCGGCCGTCGCCTTCAGCCTGGTCGGCCAGGACCAGCCGGGCATCGTCCACCAGGTCACGGCGGTGCTGAGCGGCGTCGGGGCCAATATCGAGGCCTTCGACACCCATATGAGCGTCGAGCCGCATTCGGGCGCGCCGCTGTTCAACCTGAACGCCCGCCTGCGCCTGCCGCCGGCCCTGACGGCCGAAGCGGTCAAGACGGCGCTGGAAGACATCTCGGCCGAGATCATGGTCGACATCTCGCTGACCCCGGCCGAGTAGAGTCTACCGCGCCAGCGCTTCCAGCCGCCCTGCGTCGACCGCCTGCACCGCGGTCTTCAGGTCGTCGACACTATCGGCCGTCCCCTCCGCCGCCACGGCGAAGCGGTCGGCGACCACTACCGAATACTTGCCGAACTTCGACTGCCGGCTCCATTCCTCGGAGACCAGGCGGCCGTCGACAGTGGCGACCTTCTCGTAGCCCTCGGCCGTCTCCTTGGTCTGCTGCGCGCCCATGCCCGAGGCCAGGGCCGCCATGGCGCCCATCGGGCCAAGGTCGGTGACCGACAGCTGGAACGAGGCCTCGCCCTTCTTGTAGTCGGCCTTGGCCAGGCCGATCTGCACGTCGCCCGCACCGCTGGAGCTGGTCTCCAGGTTGCTGCGCTCATAGCCGGACAGGCCGGCCGGCAGCAGGGCTTTGAGGTCGTCGGTGGCCACCGGCTTCTGCGGTTCCTTGGACAGTTTCTCGGCGCGGTCGGCGGCGGCCTGCATCTGGCCCATGTCGACCTTGTGGCCGTTGATCTCGACCGTGCCGCTGTTGACCTTGCCGGCCGCGGCCATGCCGGCCAGACCGCCGCCCAGCCCGGCCAGGGTGGTGACGGCCCCGATCGCCATGCCGATGACGACGGAGACCACGATGGCCACGATGACCGTCACGATCGCATAGCCCGGCGCCTTGTCGGCCGGAGCCTTCATCACCCGCGGCAGGCCCAGATAGAGCAAGAAGCAGCCGTACAGCGACGCCAGCAGCATCAGGACGCCCAGCGCCGGGACCAGGCCCAGAACGCCCGCGACCCAGCTGGCGGTGTAGGAATAGACGGCGACCTTGAAGGCCTGCACGCGATTCTTCTCGGCCCCGAAGCTGGGCGCCAGGGCGTCGATCACCGAGCCCAGGATGAACACCGCCAGCAGCGAGCCGACATAGCCCATCACCGCCGAGACGATCCCGAAGGCCAGGCCCGGCTTGACCGAGAAGCCCGGAATGCCAAGCCCGAACAGCTGGCCGCCGATCAGGCCCGCAATGGCCGGAATGGCCGCCAGGATGCAGACATAGCCCGTGAACAGGCCGCCGATCGTGGCGGGCTCCCGCTCGATCCGTTCCCACTCCGCCGAGGGCGTCAGGAGGATGCCCTTCACGCGGGCCGCCAGACCGGCCCTGGCCGATCCGTTCTCAATCACCGTCATTTTCGCGAACGCTCCCGCTGTTTGGAAGAGCCCGCCCCGACGGGGGTATCTAGAACATGGTTCGCCGCGAGGTCGAAACACCGTTTTTCGACAGGCGGGTGAGCGCTAGCCAAACCTTCGCCGCGCCGCTAACCCTCGCCGCTGAAGGTTGAGCCGGGGATCCATGCTCTTTTCGTCGCCGCTGTTCCTGTTCTTCGTGCTGCCGCCGGCGCTGCTGCTGTATTTCATCGCGCCCAAGGTCCTGAAGAACGCCGTCCTGCTGGTCGCCAGCGTGCTGTTCTACGCCTGGGGCGAGCCGGTCGCGGTGCTGGTGGTGCTGGCCTCGGCGCTGCTGGACTACGGCCTGGGCCACCTGGTCACCAAGCCCGGACCGGAGGGCGGCCGCTGGCTGGCCCTGGGCGTGTCGGCCAACATCCTGCTGCTGTTCGTCTACAAGTACGCCGACTTCCTGATCGACACGGTGCAGCCGGTCTTGCCGCCGATCCCGCACCTGAATCTGGCCCTGCCGCTGGGCGTGTCGTTCATCGTCTTCGAGAAGATCACCTACCTGGTCGACCTACGCCGGGGCGAGAGCCAGCGGGCGCGAACCCTGCGCGACTACCTATTGTTCGTGTTCTTCTTCCCCAAGGTCCTGGCCGGGCCGATCATCAAGTATCACGAGATCGACGACGCCCTGCGCGACCGCCGCGCGGACTGGGATGACCGCACCTGGGGCTTCCTGCGCTTCCTGTGGGGCCTGGCCCGCAAGGTGCTGATCGCCGACGTCTGCGGCCAGGTCGCCGACCGCGCCTTCGATCCCGCCAACGGCCCCATCGGTTTTACCGGCGCCTGGATCGGCGTGCTGGCCTTCACGGTGCAGATCTATTTCGACTTCGCCGGCTATTCCGACATGGCGCTGGGCCTGGCGCGGCTGTTCGGCTTCCGCCTGCGCGAGAACTTCGCCCACCCGTATGGCGCGGTGAGCTTCACCGAGTTCTGGAAGCGCTGGCACATCTCGCTGACCACCTGGATCCGCAGCTACCTGTACATCCCGTTGGGCGGCAACCGGATGGGCGCGGCGCGGACCTATCTGAACCTGTGGCTCTGCTTCCTCTTGTCGGGCCTGTGGCACGGGGCGGCCTGGACCTTCGTGCTGTGGGGCGGCTGGCACGGGGCGTTCATGGTGCTGGATCGCCAGAGCTGGTGGCAATGGACGACGAAGCTGCCCTCGCCCCTGCGCGTGGCCGGCACGCTGGTGCTGGTGATGATCGGCTGGGCGATCTTCCGCAGCCACGGCCTGCCGCAGCTGGGCGCGGTGCTCGGCGCGATGGCGCAGCCGGCGCTAGCGGGCCAGTTCATCGCCGTGCGTAGCCATGAGGCCACCGCTTTGGCCATCGGCCTGCTGGGCGCCCTGGTCGCCGCGACGCCGCAGGTGCGCAAGCTCACCGACCGCGCCGCCGCCATCCCGGCCGCCCGCGCCGCAGCGTCGGCGTTCATCGTCCTGCTGGGCCTCATCGCCATCGCCAAGGCGGTGACGACGACGTTCAACCCGTTCCTCTATTTCCGGTTCTAGGCCATGCGCGCTTTGCTCACCTGGACACCCCGGATCCTGGCCCTGGCCGTGCTGCTTGGCCTCGGCGCGATCGGCGCTTCGGCGCTGAAGGACCACCCCGCCGACACCACCCTGCTAGGCATGCAGCTCCCGCCGGAGAAGGTGGCCCTCTCGCCCGCCGCCCTGTGGCGTGGCGACTACCAGAAGGCCGCCGAGGCCCGCGCAGCCGCCTCGCTGCCCCCACGCCCGGCCATCGTCCGCGCCTACAATCAGGCCCAGTGGGACGCCTTCGGGACCTCGTCCATGGCCTCGGGCTCGATCATCCGCGGCCGCAAGGGCGCGCTGTTCGAGGAGAGCTATATCGAGGCCCATTGCGGCCTGAAGCTGAAGGTCGATGTGGCGGATATGCCGGCCTACGCCGCCCGTCTGCGCCGCGTGCAGGACTGGTTCGAGGCGCGCGGCCAGAAGTTCGTCTACGTCCTGGCGCCGATCAAGACGACCTGGTTCCCGGAGCTGGTCCCGGCCAGCTATCCCTGCACGGCCAAGCGCGACAGCGTCTATCCCGCCGCCAGGAGCGCCCTGACCGCCGCTGGCGTCCACTGGGTCGACGGCCGCGCGACGCTGGAGGCCCAGCGCGGCAAGCTGGGCTACGAGATGTTCCCCCGCAACGGCATCCACTGGAACCAGCTGGGCGTCGCCCTGGCCGCGCGCGCCTTCGTCGGCGAGTTGAACCGCCAGGGCCTGACGACACCGGCGCTGAACTGGGACCTGACCCAGGCCCCGGACGAGGCGGGCCTGGACCGCGACCTTTCCAACCTGCTGAACCTGAAGACCCCACCCAAGGCCTGGAAGGCCCCGGCCGTCACCGCCCATCCGGTCGGCCCGCCCGGCTCGGGCGCGTTCACGGTCACCGCCGTCAACGACAGCTTCTTCGACCCGCTGGCCCTGCTCCTGACCCAGGCCCGCCTGGCCAGCCGCGCGCGCAACTACGGCTACGTGACCCTGGCCCCCATCGAGTACCGCGACGGCGTCGCCTATCCGCTGACCGCGACGCCGGAAATCGTGCGCAACGACCTGATCGCTTCGGACGTCGTGGTGCTGGAACAGGTCGAGAGTCAGACCAGCGGCTTGGTCGGTCGCCGGTTCCTCGAGATGGTCGAAGCCGAAATGGCCCGCGAAACCGCCGCGAAACAGGCCACGCTGAAACATTCCTGACAAACCCTGACGCTAGGTGAGCGCCAATTGTCCCTCGACGGACGGAGCGCCCTTTCAGCCGGCCCTCCACGCGCCTAAATTGGACCCGATAGTCCAGTGGCCGGCGCGACCGCCGATCGGTGACGGGACTTGGGGATGTGACGATGGATGACGGTCGGGTCGCGGGGGCGGCGACAGCACGCTACGCCCGCAAGAAGGAGACCATCCTGGCGGCGGCCACGGCGATCCTGAACCGCCAGGGCGTGCGCGGCATGACCCTGGCCGACGTCGCCGCCAAGGTCGGCCTGAACACCACCAGCGTCACCTACTACTACCGCAAGAAGGACGACCTGGCCGCCGCCTGCTTCATGCGCGGCCTGGAGCGCTTCGAGGCCATGGTCGGCGAGGCCGCCGCCGAGGCCACGCCCGCCGCGCGCATCCTGAAGTTCCTCGACCTCTATCTCGACCTCAACCGCCGCGTACGCCTGGGCGAGGCCACGCCGCTGACCAGCTTCGCCGAGATCAAGGCGCTGAAGGAGCCGCTACGCGGCTCGGTGGTCAACGCGTTCAACGACCTGTTCCGCCGGGTGCGCGGGTTCTTCGACGATCCGTCCCTGGCCCATCTCGACAAGCGCCAGCGCACGGCCCGCACGCACCTCCTGATGGAGCAGGTGTTCTGGTCGGGCCGCTGGCTGCGCCGCTACGACGTCGACGACTATGGCCGCGTGCGCGACCGCATGGGCGACATCCTGCTGAACGGCCTGCCCGCCGCCGGCCAGGTCTGGGCGCCGCAGGCCCTGCCCGATCCGACGCCGCAATCGGCCGATTCCCTGTCGCCCGAAGGCCTGGAGTGGCGCGAGACCTTCCTGGTCGCCGCCACCCGCCTGATCAACCAGCGCGGCTATCGCGGGGCTTCGGTCGAGGACATCTCGGCGGCGCTGAACGTCACCAAGGGCTCGTTCTACCACCACCACGACGACAAGGACGCCCTGGTCGCCGAGTGCTTCGAGCGCACCTTCACCGTCACCCGCCGCTCGCAGCTGGACGCCCGCGCCCTGCCGGCCGACAGCTGGACGCAGCTGGTCTCGACCGCCGCGGGCCTGACCAGCTATCAGCTGTCCGAGCACGGGCCGCTGCTGCGGGCCTCGTCGCTGGGCGCCCTGCCCGACACCCTGCGCCACGACATGGCCGACGGCTATATGCGCGGCTGGCAGCGCTTCGCCTCGATCATCTCCGACGGCATCGCCGACGGCTCGATCCGTCCGATCGACCCCAGCATCGCCGCCCACATGATCAACTCGATGCTGAACGCGGCGGCCAGCCTGGGCGCCTGGACGCCGGGGCTGGAGAAGGAAGAGGCGGCGGACCTGTTCGCCAAGCCGCTGCTGACGGGTGTGCTGAACTAGGGCCGCGCGCCAAAGGTTGCGACCAATTAACCATAATCTGGTTCGCTCCGACTGACGGCTGTACCCTGAGGCGACTGAGTCGCTTCGAGTCCCGCCGTCATGACGACGATCAATCCGTATTCGTCGACCTACGCCCCCGGCCTGACCGCCGGGCAGACGGCGGCTCAGCGCGCCAACCAGTCGACCGGCTATGGCGCGCCTCGCGACCAGAGCCCGACGATCAACACCCCGGCGGTCAACGTCACCCTGTCCGCCGCCGCCCAGGCCGCGCTGAAGGCCCAGACCGACTCCCGCACCATCGAGACGGTGGTCTCCGACGCCCGCAGCCAGATCGCCACGCTGCTGAAGGCCGCCGGGACCAAGGACGCGCTGAAGGACGGCGACGCCGCGATCGACCTTTCCGGCATGGACCGCCGTACGCTCTACGCCGTGGCGTCCAACAAGGGCGGCCAGTTCCCGATGGACCAGCAGGTCGTCGCCAGCCTGGCCCTCAAGGACCAGCACGACACCGCCCTGGCCAGCCCGGCCGCCCAGGCCCGGCTGACCGGCGACTATGCCAGCCTCTACCAGACCGCCCTCGACCAGATGGACGCGGCCGGTCCCGAGGAAAAGGCCTCCACCGCCTGGACCACCGAGCGCGCCGCCCTGGTCGAAGGCCGCAAGCAGGCCATCGCCCGCCCGGGCCTGGCGCCCGCGGGCGTCACGGGCGACAGCGTCGCGGCCTATATGAAGGAGACCGGCAGCGTCGTCGCCGGCGCCAAGACCCGCGACTTCGGCAAGGTGGCCGGCGACGTCCGCACCGCGCTGGACAAACAGTACGAGCTGGCCGTCTCGCCCGACGCAGCCAAGGACGGAACCAGCGGCGCGATCGACTTCCGCCGCTTCGACGACCGCTCGCTGTCGGCCGTGGCCCTGAACAAGGACGAACAGTTCTCGGGCCACGAGATCGCCCAGGCCAAGGCCGAGATCCGCCAGCGCGACAGCGACGCCATCAAGGCCAGCTACCAGAACGCCTCGAGCGAGGACGGCGGCTTCGGCAAGGCGATGATCACCCGCTACGCCGGCATGACCACCGAGGAACGCGACGCCTCGGGCTGGACCCCGGCCGTCTACAGCAAGATGGTCGAACTCCAGGCCGCCAGCGACAAGCTGGCCTCGATGTTCAACGCCGACGGCACGACGGCGGGACCGCCGAGCATGCTGGATTACCTCTAGCCGCCGAACACGAACTCGGCCTTGTAGTAGCCGTTCGACGGATCGACGATGTTGACCGCATAGGGCGCTGTCCCGTCGGCGAGGTCGGTCAGCCAGGCGTCGTTCGACCGCGCCATCACCCCGACATGCTCCGTGGCCGCAGCCGCCAGCAGGAAGCCGACCATGGCCGCCTTGGTCCCGATGCCGCTGGCGCCGTCGCCGCCGTAATAGGCCAGGTAGTCCACCCGGGTGTCGATCAGGGCATGGACCTTGGCGTCGGTCGGCGTGCCGCCAAAGATCGCCGCATAGGCCTTCTTGGTGGCGTCGAAGAGCGACAACGACCCATAGCTGGCCAGGAAGCTATCCTTGGCCTCGCCGTTCTTGCCCAGGTTCACGGCGAAGTTGATGTAGCGATTGATGACGTCGAACTGGGCGTAATAGGCGCTGTTGAGGTTGGTGGTGTTCGGCCCTGTCGGCGAGATCAGGAAATCGACGCCGATCTGGGTCGGGATCTTTCCCGTGAAGAATTCGTAGCTCAGCGTCGCGACCGAGGTCGTGGCGGCGGCCGCCTTGACCACCTCGGTCATCGCCGCGGCCTGGGTCAAGGCGCCCGAGGCGACCTTGGCCGACAGGTCGTTGGCCAGGCTGGCGTTCGAGGTGCGCAGGATGCTGCTGATCGCGGTGGCGACGGCGACGTTGGGACCGTCGGCCAGATAAACCCTGAAGTGCTCGGCGCCCTCATAGGTGCCGGCGACCGCGAACACGTCCATCCGCCCGTCGCCGTTGAAGTCGCCGGCGTAGAACTTGTCGATCGCGCTCGCGCCCGGCAGGAAGTCGGCGCCGGCCTGGATGAAGCGCCCCGTCCCGTCGTTGAGGAACACCGGCCGGTTGGTCCCGTTCGACACCAGCATGTCGACCTTGCCGTCGCCGTTCAGGTCGGCGAACTGCACCCGGGTGTTCCAGCCGTCGGCGCTGCGCGCGGGCAGGCGCGCATCGGTCTCGTCGGTGAAGTGGCCCTTGCCGTCGTTGATGTAGAAACGGATCGACCCGACGGTGAAGAAGTCGACGACCGTGTTGACCACCAGGTCCAGGTCGCCATCGCCGTCGATGTCGACGGCCTTGCTGTCGATGACGTTCTCGGACGTCCCGTGAGCCGGGATGCTGATCGTCGTCAGGGTCTTGAGGAAGTTGCCCTTGCCGTCGTTCTCCAGGATGACCGCCGCGCGCTGGCGCGGGTCCCAGGGGCCGAGGAAGAGGTCCAGGTCCCCGTCGCCGTCCGCGTCGAACAGGGTGCTGGTGGTGATCCCCGGATCGCTGCCGTGCAGGGTGGTCGGCAGGCCCGAGCGGCTCAGGGTGAAGCCGCCCGAACCGTTGTTGAGCAGCAGGTACGGATACTTGTCCCCCTCGCCCTGGTTGCCGACGAAGAGGTCGATATCGCCGTCGCCGTCGACGTCGCCCGCCGCGGCCGAGTGGCTGAAGTCGGCGATGTTGGGCAGACTGGCGACGGCGTTGGTCAGGCCGCTCGCGCCCGACGACAGGAAGAGGGCGTTGCGCGCGCCCGGAAAGGGCGCAGCGTCCAGGCCGTGGTCGGCGAAGAAGGCGTCGGCGCGGCCGTCCTTGTTGAAGTCGGCGACCACGATCTGGCGGCCGTGCACGGTGGCGGGCGGCGTCGCGCCGAACAGGGCCGTGGTCGCGTCCGTGAAGCCGCCCGAGCCGTCGCCGGTCAGCACCCGGATCGGCGCCGCGCGGTCCTCCAGCGGATAGAGGAAGTACGAGAAGGTGAGGTCCAGCTTGCCGTCGCCGTTGAAGTCGCCGACGGCGATCTCGTGCAGCGCCGCGGTCGTGTAGCCCGCTCGCAGCGCCAGCGAGAATTCCTTGGTCGTAAAGCTCACGAACAAAGCCCCCTTTGTCGATCGTCGTTACCCAAGCTCCACCGAACGTCGTGTCGCCGACCTAGTCAATATCCGCGCGTCTCTTACTTCCGCTCCGCCGCCGTCTCGGCGCGGATCGCCTTGAACTCCGAGCCGGCCTTCCAGTCCGGCCAGTCGCGGGAGTTGGCCAGGGCCTTGCCGGCCTCGTAGGTCAAAGCGACGTCCTGGGCCGCGCCGCGCAGGTCCCAGTCGGGGCTCCAGGCGTCGCAGGGCTGGTGGTAGCAGCGGCTGGTGTAGTCGGCGACCCAGGCGTCGCCGGCGGCGCGGCCGCCCTTGATCAGGTCCGCCCCGCCGCCCAGGCCCATCAGCAGCAGCACCGGCACGCCGCGACGGGCCAGCGAGAAGTGGTCGGCGCGGTAGAACAGCGCTCGCTCGGGCTTGGCGTCCGGGGTGATGGTGCGGCCCTGCCTGGCGGCCTGGGCGGCCAGGCCGTCCTCCAGCACGTTCTGCCCCGCACCGACCAGCACCACGTCGCGCGCCGGCCCCACGGTCTGCAGCACGTCGAAGGTGTAGTTGGCCACCGTCTTTCCCAGCGAGGCCGACGGGTGGTTGGCGTAGTATTCCGAGCCCAGCAGGCCGCGCTCCTCGGCGGTCCAGGCGGCGAACAGGATCGAGCGCTCGGGGCGCGGCCCTTGGGTGAAGGCGCGGGCGGCCTCGATCACCGCGGCCACGCCGATGGCGTCGTCGGCGGCCCCGCGGCGGATGGTGTTCCCCTGCGCGTCCGGCGCGCCGACGCCATAGGCGTCCCAGTGGGCGGCATAGACCACCGTCTCGTCCGGATGCTTGGACCCCGGCAGGCGGGCCAGAACGTTGGCGCTGTCCATCGCCTGGTGGCTGACAGCGTAGTCGGCCGACAGGCTGGCGCCGCTCAGCGCCACCGGCTTGAAGGCGGCGGTGCGGGCCGCGCGTTTCAGGGCCTCGAAATCCAGGCCCGAGCGCTTGAAGAGATCCACCGCCACGTCGCGCTGGATCCAGCCTTGCATCAGCAGCTTGTCCTTCGCCGGATCGGCGCGGACGATGTCGTAGCCCTCGCCGTTCGAGGCCTTCACCGTCGTCCAGCCATAGCCGGCGCCCAGGCTCTCGTGGACGATCAGCGCGCCGATCGCCCCGCGCCGCACGGCCTCCTCGTACTTGTAGGTCCAGCGGGCGTAGTAGGTGGCGGCCGAACCGCCGAACTTGCCGGCCACGGGCTCGCCGGGCGCGGCCTCCAGGTCGGGGTCGCCGATCAGGAAGACGGCGATCTTGCCCTTCAGGTCGACGCCCTTGAAGTCGTCCCATTTCCGCTCGGGCGCGGCGACGCCGTAGCCGACGAAGACCAGCGGGGCCTTGTCGATCCGGACCTTGTCGACGGGGCGCAGGGTCATGACCTGCGACTGCTCGCCCTGCGCCAGCGTCACCGGACCGGTCTTGGTCGCGACCGTCAGCGTGGCGGGGCCGTTGATGCGCGTACGGACCAGCGCCACCTTCTGCGTCCAGCCGCCCTTGTCACCCGCCGGCTCCAGGCCCAGCGCCTTGAACTGGCCGGAGATGTACGCGATCGTCGGCGCCTCGCCCTCCCCGCCCGGCGCGCGTCCGGCGAAGCGGTCGGAGGCCAGCTCTTTGGTGATGTCCGACAGCCGCTGCGGATCGATCGGCCCACTGTCCTGGGCGGCCGCGGCGCTGGCGAGGATCAGGCCCGAGGCCAGGGCGAACAGAGCGGCTTTGGACATGGACGGACCTTCGATCGATTGCTGACGATTGGTAGCCCGATCCTGCGGCGCGCCACAAGGAAGCCGACGGGAGCCGGCTCAACCTTGAGGCGTTAGCGAGAAACGCAAGGAGGGCTTTCGCATGCCGACCCGTTTCGCGCCGATGCTGCTGGCGACGTTCGTTGTGACCCTGGCCGCGCCCGCCGTCGCCCAGGACATGCCCACCGTGCTGCCCCAGGGCTATGAGCTGCAGTCGATCCTGAACCAGCAACGCGTCGACGCGGCGATCAGGTCGGGACGGTCCAGCCCGCGGCCGGCGAGACCCGCGCCGCCGCCCAAGGCGAGCGCCGCCTCGACGACCTACGCCGCCTCGCCCGCCGTCAGCCAGCGCGTGCGGCGCGACTTCTCCGGCTGGGTCGGCCAGCAGGCGGGACCCGAGGCCGGCCGGCGGGGCGACGCGATCCTGCGCGACGCGATCCTGCGCACGGGCGATCCGGTGAAGAGCTGGAGCGGCATCGTCGGCGGCGACGGCCTGCGTCCGGGCGACCTGGCCGACGCCCTGGCCAGCTACTGGGTGCTGAACTGGGTGATGGCCAACGGCGGCGACAGTAACCGCGCCCAGGCCCAGGGCGTGTTGCGCCAGGTCCGCGACCTGATCGGCGACACCCCGGCCTATGCTCGCCTCGACTCGGCGGGGCGCCAGGCGATGGCCGAGACGCTGATGCTGAACTTCCTGTTGCAGCACGCGGCCTATACCGACGCTCTCCAGCGCGGCGATCGCGCCCTGGCCCGACGGCTGGGCGACGCGGCCACGGCGCGCTTCCAACGCGAAATGGGCCTGGACCTGCGTCGACTGGACCTGACGACGGCGGGCTTCGTGCGTCGGGCCTAGACAAGAAATCGGCGCGCCCCGCGAGGGACGCGCCGCAAGTTCACCCACACTCCGAGGAACTAGAACTTCTTGCGCAGGCCGACCTTGTAGGTCCGGCCCAGCGGGTCGCCGGTGAACGGGTCGTAGCCCAGGTCGAGGCGGGCGTAGGACGGGTCCTTGTCGAACAGGTTGGTGATCGCCAGGGTCGCCGTCGTGTCCCACGGCAGGAAGACGCGGTAGGCCAGATCGGTGAGGATCTGCTCCTTGATCTTCTTTCCGGCGCTGACGGTGACGCCCGCGCCCGTGCTGTCCTTGTAGGCGTTGGTCGCGAACGGGGCGGTGCGCTGGTCGGTGTAGCTGCCGATGTACTTCACCGACAGGCGCAGGTTATGCGGCCCCATGTTCCACTCGGCGAAGACGTCGCCCTTCCACTTGGGGATCGGCACGACGGTGGTCTGGTAGTTGAGCAGGCCCACGGCGTCGAAGGCCTTCTCGACCGTGATGCCTTCCACCACCGTGGCGCCGACCTTGTACTTCTGGATGTAGGTGGCGTTGCCGCCGAAGGTCAGGTCGCCGCCGGCGACTTCGCGGAACCGGTACTCGGCCGAGAAGTCGAGGCCGGCGTTCTTCACCGGCGCGCCGTTGATATAGTTGGTGCGCAGGCGGGCGATGCTGGTGGTCGGGGTGCCGCAGGCGCCGTTGAAGGTGAACCGCGACACCAGGCCCGCATAGGCCGGATCGGCGCAGTTGTTCGCGCCGGCCGCGCCGTTCGGGTACAGCGAGGCGACCATGCCCGCCACCGGCTCGGCGACGATCGGGTTTTTGAAGTCGAAGTAGAAGTAGTCGATGCTGGCCTTGAAATCGCCGGCGTTGAACAGCGTGCCGAAGTTGTAGGTCCGGGCCTTTTCCGGCTTCAGGTTCGGATTACCGAAGATGTCGACGGCGCGGAACACGCCCAGGATGCCCTGCAGCGAGGTCACCGAGGTGGTCGTCGTCTGCGGGTCCGGCGGGCCGCGGAAGGTCGAGCCGGCCGAGCCGCGGAAGGCCAGCCACGGCAGAGCCTGCCAGCGCAGCGAGGCCTTGGGGTTGAAGGTCGAGCCAATGCCGTTGCCGTACTTCTCGTAGCGGGCCGCGAACTGGGCCTGGAAGTCTTCGCTGATCGGCACGCTGAGCTCGCCGAAGCCGGCCATCACGTCGCTCTGGTTATCGGCCTCGTTGCCCACCCCCAGGAACATGAAGGGGCCGTTGCGCTGCGAGCCGGTGCAGGTGGTCACCCCGAAGTCGGGGGTGTTCACGCACGGATTGATCGCGGCGTTGCTGATGTCGTTGTAGTCGGCCTTGAAGTAGCTGCGGCGGTACTGGACGCCGGCGGCCCAGGCGACGTCGCCGCCCGGCAGGCTGATATTGGTCTTGCCGTTCAGCACCGCCTCGCCGACGAACAGGCGCGAGGACTGCTTGGTCGACAGCTTCTTGAAGAACCAGTCGACCAGGTCCTTGTTGTTGGCCAGGGCTGCGTTGTAGCCGGTGTTGGTCGCGCCAGTGATCACGTTGGACGGAATCGCGCTGGCGAAGGGGTTGTAATACATGCAGCCGCCAACGCCCGGCGTGCCCTGGATGCCCGGCGTCGTGGGGTTGCTGTCGCACAGCGGACCGCCCAGGCCTTGCAGGGCCAGGGCGAAGCGGTTGACCAGGGTGTCGTAGCCGGTGCGGATGCCGACTTCCTGCGAATAGGTCAGGGCCACGTCCCAGCCGATGCCGTTCTCGAACTCACCCGACAGGTCGGCCGAGACGCGGAAGGCGTCGAACGATCGCGAGCCGATCGAGGGGCCGTAGCCGAACTTCGGATTGCCGCCGATGCCGAACGGCCGGTTGGCGGCGTTGATGGCGCCGAAGGCGAAGATCGAGCTGGGCGAGGTGGTCGTCGCGCCGGTGGCCAGGTTGGTTAGCTGCACGGTGGGATTGGCCGCCATGAAGGCGATCAGGCCGGGGTTGGTGGCCGGCACGATATAGCGGCCCGCCAGCGCCGGGCTGGGCGCGACTTCCGCGGTCGGCACAGCCAGGGCGGCATAGGACGGCGAGGTGTTCCAGTCGGGCACGTCGGTGTGCGAGTACAGCACCTCGGCGTGGAACTTGGTCTTGGCCGACAGGTTCGAATTGACCTCGGCATAGGCCTGAACGGCGTTGGACTTTTCGACCAGATTGTCGAACGGCGTGTAGTGCCAGTAGCAGACCGGCGTCAGGCCGCTGAAGCCGGGATAGCCGCCGATGCCCGAGCAGGCCGGGTCGCGCATGCCGCTGGTCGTGCTGGCCAGGGGGATGAAGGTCGAGGGGTTGCCCGCCGCCGACCAGCCCGCTTCCGGATTGCTCAGATACGGCTGGTTGGCCCAGTCGCGGTCGGCGACCGACAGCTTGGAGCGGTGCTGCCAGCCGATGCTGACCAGGACGTTGCCGTTGTCCCAGGTCTGGCCGCCGGTGATGCTGCCGCCGTAATCGCCCTTGGAGCCGTTGATGTGCCGGTAGTCGGCCGCGGCTTCCAGGCCGTCGAAGTTCTTCTTGGTGATGAAGTTGACGACGCCGGCGATGGCGTCCGAGCCGTAGGTCGCGGCCGCGCCGTCCTTCAGCACTTCCAGGCGGCCGATGGCGGCGGCGGGGATGATGTTGGTGTCGACGATGCCCGCCCCGGCCGCGCCGAACGGGTTGATCGCCAGGCGCCGGCCGTTCAGCAGCACCAGGGTGCGCTGCGAGCCCAGGCCGCGCAGGTTGACCGAGCCGGAGCCTTCAGACCCCTGGGCGCGGCTGTCGAACTGATTGGTGTCGCCCAGCACGCCGTTGGAGATCGACAGAGCCTTCAGGAGTTCGACGGTCGAGGGCGAGCCCCGCTTTTGCAGCTCTTCGGCGCTGACGACGTCGACCGGCAGCGCAGCGTCCTCGGGCGTCCCCCGGATGAACGAGCCGGTGACGACGACTTCCTCGACCTCGGTCGCGGCGTCGCTCTGTTTCTGCTGGGCCGCCGCGGCGCCCGCCATGCCGCCCGCCAGGGCGACGGCCAACGCGAGGCATGAGCCTCCGCGCAGGAAGCTGGTACGTCTCATGATTTCCCTCCCTCGATTGTTCTTTGGATGGCCGGTCGTCTTCGCGGAGCCATTGGGTCGTTCAGCTGGGTGGAGTTCTCCTGGAATGGGCGGACGCGGGTCGTCGCGCGCCGAAGCCGGCGCTCTGCAAGGAGCGTCCTTTTTCGAAACCTGACGATGCGCCCAGCAAAGCCGACAAGCCTGGATCCCCCCGGGGTCGAACGCTTGAAAAGCCACGCATACTCCCTCGATTTCGCAACCGAGGCGGATGCAGACAAAACTTGTCGAACATCTGTTTCGATGATGCGGTATGTTTTGCCGTCGCGTCAACCGCCCCAAACTCTAGGCTGAGGCGCCGCAAGGCCGCGCAACGCTGCTGACAGGTATGGGCGCGTAAGGCGCTGGAGACGCGTGCGTCGCAGCATCAGCTTCGCTAAAGCGTTGGGCTGGGGGTTTTCCCGCGGCGTGGGGACGCCTAAGTGGAAAACCATTGGTCGCCAAATCTCGCCCGCGGGCGGAAGCAGCTGGGTTCGAACTTACATGCGTTTCGCCAAGACCGGCGCTTCCAGGCGTCCAGGCCGGCCTTCCGTTCTGCTCGTCTCGACAGCTGTGCTCATCGGCGCGGGCCTTGCGGCCTGCACCACCCCGGCGCGCCAGGTCGACGTCAAGCTGCCGTCGGCCTACGAGGCGCCCGCAGGCTCGGCGCTGGCGCCCCAGGCCCTGGACCAGTGGTGGACCGCCTTCAACGATCCGGTCCTGAACGATCTGATCACCACGGCTCTGGCCCAGGCCCCCGACGCGCGCCTGGCCGCCGCCCGCCTGGAAGAGGCGCGCGCCGTGCGTGAAGGCCAGGTCCGCCAGATCTACATCCCGCAGACGCCGCTGACCGGCTCGGCCAAGCGCACCGACACCCACATCATCGACCAGAGCGGGGCCGGCGGCTTCACGCAGGGCGGGGTCAGCAAGACCTACGCGGCCAATTTCGACGTCTCCTGGGAGCTCGATCTGATCGGCCGTCGCGGCGCCGCTCGCCGCGTCGTCGACAACGACCTGGCGGCCGCCCGCTTCGCCTATGAAGGCGCCCGCGCCGCCCTCGCCGCCAATGTCGCCCAGAGCTATTTCGAGGCCCGCGGCTACGCGGTGCAGCTGGAAGACGCCCAGGCCAACGCCCGCATCGCCGAGAACCTGTTCAAGGTCTCCGACGAGAAGGGCCGTCGGGGCCTGTCGCCAACCTCGGAAGGCGACCGCACAGCCGCCGATCTCGCCCAGGCCCAGGCGCAGGTCGCCCAGTTGGAAGCCCAGCTGCAGGCCTCGCGCCGCAGCCTGCTGATCCTGGTCGGCAAGGGCGTCGATCCGCTGGCCAGCCTGCCGGTCGAGCCGATCCTGACCAAGGCCCCGCCGATCCCGGCCGCCGCGCCCGCCGAGCTCCTGGCCCGCCGCCCCGACATCCGCGAGGCCGCCGCCCGCCTGGCCTCGGCCTCGGGCAACCTGAATATCAGCGAGCTGGCCCTGTTCCCGACCCTGACCCTGACGCCCGGCGTCGGGATCCAGAAGTCGATCAGCCCCAGCTTCCTGGCGGCCGGCTCTGCCGTCTCGACCACCAGCTCGGCCTGGACCCTGGGCGCCAACTTGTCGATCCCGGTGCTGAACATCCCCAAGCTGATGTCGGACATCAAGGTCAGCGGCGCCCAGGTCGAGCAGGCCGCCGTGACCTACGAACAGACGGTGCAGAAGGCCTTTGGCGAGACCGAGAGCGCCCTGGTGCAGCAAGACGCCGACGAGCGTCGCGTCACCCTGCTGGCCGCCGGCGAGCGCCGCGCCGCCGTGGCCTACGAGGCCAGCCGCAAGGGCTACGCCATGGGCCTGACCGACCTGACCACGGCCTTGCAGGCCGAGCAGTCCTGGCGCGGGGCCCGCACGGCCCTGACCGGGGCCCAGACCCAGGCGCTGCAACGCGCCGTCCAGACCTACAAGGCGCTCGGTGGCGGATGGTCGCCCACGAGCATCCCCTCCAAGCCTTCCGCGCAATGAGACCCGCCCCGATGACGACCCGTTACCTGATCGCCACCGCCCTGGTCTGCAGCGCCGTGGGCCTGACCGCCTGTGGCGGCAAGAAGGACAAGGAAGCCCCCGCCAAGACCGCCGCGGCGCAAGCCCGCACGGTCAGCATCGGCGGCGTCGAGATCCGCCCCCTGGGCGGCGGCGTCGAGGCCTCGGGCCTCTTGGTCTCGCGTGAGGAAGCCGCCGTCGGCTCGGAGCTGACCGGCTACCGCGTCGCGCGGCTCTATGCCGACGAAGGCGACTGGGTCCGCGCCGGCCAGCCGCTGGTCCAGCTGGACGACACCCTGCTGAAGGCCCAGGTCGAGCAGCAGGCCGCCGTCACCGCCCAGGCCCAGGCCGAAGCCGCCCGCGTCTCGGGCCTCGACGGCCAGGGCATCCTGTCCCAGGAGCAGATCGAGACCCGCCGCTATCAGGCCAAAGCCCAGGAAGCGGCGCTGAAGGAACTGCGCACCCGCGTCTCGCGCATGACCATCACCTCGCCGGTCAACGGCCGGGTGCTGTCGCGCGGCGTGCAGCCCGGCCAGATCGCCGGCGGCGGCACGACCCCGTGGTTCACCATCGCCCGCGACGGCCTCGTGGAGCTGGACGCCGAGGTCAACGAGGCCGACCTGGCCGGTATCCGCCCCGGCCAGGGGGCCAGCGTCTCCCTGCCCGGCGGCCAGCTGATCTCGGGCGTGGTGCGCCTGGTCAGCCCGCGCGTGGACAGCAACAGCCGCCTGGGCAAGGTGCGCGTGAAGCTGCCCGTGCGTCCCGACCTGCGTCCCGGCGGCTTCGGCCGCGCCAATTTCGGCGCCTCGGGCGCGGCGGTCACCGCCATCCCGGAATCGGCCATCCGCTACGAGGCCGACGGTCTCTTCGTGATGACCGTCGACAGCAACAACCGCGCCCACATGGTCGGGGTGAAGGTCGGCCAGAAGGGCGGCGGCTGGGCTCAGCTGGTGCAAGGCCCGCCGGCCGGCACGCGCATCGTCCTGGGCGGCGCCTCGTTCGTCACCGACGGCGACGTGGTGCGCCCGGCTCCCGCGCAAGGCGCCCGCTGATGGCCGACGAACAGAAACCCGCCGGCCACAAGACCGGCGAACTGAAGATCTCGGCCTGGGCGATCAAGAACCCGATCCCCGTGGCGGTGCTGTTCATCGCCCTGATGATCGCCGGCATCGGCTGCTATCTCACCCTGCCGATCAAGCAGTTCCCCAACGTCGAGTTCCCCGCCGTGACCGTGACGGTCACCCAGAGCGGCGCCGCGCCCGGCGAGATGGAGACCCAGGTCACCCGCCCCATCGAGGACGCGGTGGCCAGCATCTCCAACGTCAAGACGATCCGGTCTTCGGTGGTCCAGGGCGCCTCGACCACGACGATCGAGTTCAATCTCGGCGAGGACCTGCAGAAGGTCACCGACGAGGTGCGCTCCAAGGTCGACCAGACCCGCTCGCTGCTGCCGCGCGAGGTCGACGAGCCGATCGTCCAGCGGCTGGAGATCACCAGCGCCCCGATCATCACCTACGCCGTCTCGGCCCCGAACATGAGCGCGACCGAGCTGTCGTGGTTCATCGACGACACCGTCACCCGCGCCCTGCAGGGCGAAAAGGGCGTGGCGCAGGTGGCGCGCGTCGGCGGCATCGATCGCGAGATCAACGTCATCATCGACCCCGACCGCATGGCCAGCTTCGGCGTCACCGCCCCGCAGCTGAACCAGGCCCTGGCCAGCTTCAGCGTCGACGCCCCCGGCGGCCGCGCCAATGTCGGCGGTCGCGAGCAGACCCTGCGCGTGCTGGGCGCGGCCACCACGGTCGACCAGCTGCGCCAGATCACCATCCCGATCGCCGGCGGCCGCTATGTGAAGCTGACCGACGTGGCCCAGGTCGGCCAGGGCTCGGAAGAGCAGCGCGGCTTCGCCCGCCTGGACGGCCGCCCCGTCGTCGCCTTCCAGGTGATGAAGACCCGCGACAGCAGCGACGTCGCCGTCGAGGACAACGTCAAGAAGGCCATCGACACCCTGGCGCAGAAGCAGTCGGGCGTGGCGTTCGTGAAGATCTTCTCGACCGTCGACGAGACCCGCGCCAGCTTCGCGGCCACCGAGCACACCCTGCTGGAAGGCATGCTGCTGGCGTCGCTGGTGGTGTTCCTGTTCCTGCGCGAGTGGCGCGCGACCCTGATCACCGCCATCGCCATGCCGGTGTCGCTGGTGCCCACCTTCGCCTTCATGGCGATGATGGGCTTCTCGCTGAACGTCGTGACCCTTCTGGCCCTGACGCTCGTCATCGGCATCCTGGTCGACGACGCCGTGGTCGAGATCGAGAACATCGAAAAACGCGTGGCCCGCGGCCAGCGGCCGTTCCAGGCCGCCATCGAAGGCGCCGACGCCATCGGCCTGGCCGTCGTGGCCACCACCTTCACCATCGTCGCCGTCTTCGTGCCGGTGTCGTACATGCCCGGCACGCCCGGCCAGTTCTTCAAGGAATTTGGCCTGACGGTCGCCGTGGCGGTGCTGTTCTCGCTGGTCGTCGCCCGCCTGCTGACCCCGCTGCTGGCTGCCTATTTCCTCAAGCCCGCCAAAGACCCGCACCCGCGCAAGGACTTCAAGGGCTTCTATCGCAACGTCCTGGACTGGTCGCTGGACCACCGGATCCTGGCCTGCATCCTGGGCGGCCTGATCTTCATCGGCTCGATCATGCTGGCCGGCTTCCTGCCGACCGCGTTCCAGCCGGCGGCCAACAACAACTACTACTATCTCAAGGTCCAGGGCCCGCCGGGCGCGACCACGGCCGACATGGAGCGAACCGTCCAGTCGGTGACCACCATGTTCCGCAAGCGCCCGGAAGTGGCCCACGTCTTCGCCCAGGTCGGCTCCAACATCGGCAGCGGCTGGGGCGGCCAGAGCGGGACCGACATCCGCGACGCCACCATCACCATCGTGCTGAACGGCGATCGCAAGCAGACCGTCACCGAGATCAAGCAGGCGGTGCGCAACGGCCTGCACGACATCCCCGACGCCCGCGTCAACCTGCTGGGCGACTGGGGCACCTCGGAGGTCCAGACCATCCTGATCGCCGAGGACGGCCCGCTGCTGGAACGCACGGCCGCCCAGATCGAGAAAGAGATGCAGAAGCTCTCCACCGTCGCCGATCCGCGTCCGTCCTCGCCGCCGTCGGGTCCTGAAATCCTGATCCGCCCGAAGGCCGACGAGGCCGCGCGCCTGGGCGTCAACTCGGCCGACATCGCCGCCATCGCCCGCGTGGCCACGGTCGGCGACATCGACGCCAATGTCGCCAAGATGACCCAGGGCGAGCGCCGGATCCCGATCCGCGTGCGCCTGCCGGCCGACAGCCGTCGCGACCTCGAGGCCCTGGGCGCCCTGCGCGTGCCGACCGCCAGCGGCGGCACGACCCGGCTCGACACCGTGGCCGACCTGTCGTTCCAGGCCGGTCCCGCCAAGATCGACCGCTTCGCCCGCAAGCGGCAGGTGACCATCGAGGCCGACCTCAACAATGGCGCGCAGCTCGGCCAGGCCATGACCGACGTCGGCAATCTGCCCACGATGAAGAAGCTGCCCGCCAGCGTCGGCCCGGCCACCGCCGGCGACCAGGAGGCCTTCGTCGAGCTGTTCACCGGCTTTGCCGTGGCGCTGCTGTCGGCCGTGGGCCTGGTGTTCGGCGTGCTGATCCTGCTGTTCCGCAGCTTCTTCAAGCCGATCACCATCCTGTCGGCCCTGCCCCTGGCGATCGGCGGCGCGTTCTTCGCCCTGCTGGTCACCGGCCAGTCGCTGTCGATGCCCTCGCTTATCGGCTTCCTGATGCTGATGGGCCTGGCGGCCAAGAACTCGATCCTGCTGGTCGAATACGCCATCGAGCAGGAGCGCGACGGCATGAGCCAGCGCGAGGCGATCATCGACGCCTGTCACGAGCGGGCGCGCCCGATCGTCATGACCACCTTGGCCATGATGGCCGGCATGCTGCCCACGGCGCTGGGCATCGGCACCGGCTCGGAGTTCCGCCAGCCCATGGCCGTAGCCGTGATCGGCGGCCTGATCACCTCGACCGTGCTGTCGCTGGTCCTGGTGCCGGTGGTCTATGAGATCGTCGACGACATCGAGCGCTGGCTGGCTCCGAAGCTGGGTCGCCTGACCACGCCGCGCGAGGCCGCCGGCGGCGGCCAGGCGGCCCCGGTCGACCGCCTCTAGTGATCATCCGGCCCTTCCACCCCGGCGACGCGGACGCCGTCGTCGGGGTGATCCTGCCCATCCAGCGCGAAGAGTTCGGCGTCGCCATCACCGCCGCTGACCAGCCCGACCTCGCCGACATTCCGGCCTGGTACCAGACCGGCGCCGGCCAGTTCTGGCTGGCCGAGCTGGACGGCGAGGCGGTCGGCACGATCGCCCTGAAGGACATCGGCGGGGGCGCGCTCGCCCTGCGCAAGATGTTCGTCAAACCGGTCGCCCGCGGCCCCGTCGGCGCGGCCCAGGCCCTGCTCGACACAGCCCTCACCCACGCCCGCGACCGGGGCGTGGAAACCGTCTGGCTGGGCACGACGGACGCCTTCAAGGCCGCGCATCGGTTCTACGAGAAGAACGGGTTCGAGCGCGTCGAGGTCGCGGACTTGCCCAAGGCCTTCCCACGCATGGCGGTGGATACGCGGTTCTACCGGCGGGCGCTCTGATTAGTCCACCTTCGGCGCATAGCGCAGCCGGCAGACCGTCCAGTCCCCCTCGCGCGTCATCTCGAACTTGCCGTTCAGCTGCTGGGCCATGGCGCGGACGATGCGCAGGCCCAGGCTCTTGCCGGTCGCCGGGTCAAAGCCGTCCGGCGGGCCGCAGCCGTCGTCGCGGACGGTCAGGACGTGAGCAGGGCCGGACTGGTCGAGCGCCACCCGCACCTCGCCCGCGCCGACATCGCCAAAGCCGTGCTCAAGGGCGTTGTTGAAGCTCTCCAGCATGACCAGGGTCACCGGCGTGGCCTGGTCGGCATGCAGGGGCTCATCGCCGCCTTCCAGGGTCAGGCGCACGCGCTTGCCGAAGGCCGAGGCTGCGCCCGACAGGATGGCCTCGGCGAAGATGCGGAAGGGCACGGGCTCGCCGGTGCGGTTGTGCAGCTCGCGCTGGATCTGGGCGATCACCTCGATGCGGCCGCCGGCCTCGGCCAGGGCGCGCTTGGCGTCGCCGTCGACCACCCCGCCGGCCTGCAGCCGCAGCAGCGAGCCGACGACCTGCAGGTTGTTGCTCACCCGGTGGTGCAGTTCGCGATAGAGCAGGTCGCGGCTGTCGGCCAGGGCGCGATACCGCTCGCGCTCACCCTCCAGCTGGTCCAGGGCCCGGCCCATGCCGTCGATGAAGAAGATGTCGACCGCCACCACGAAGACGAAGAAGGCCAGGGCGAACAGCACCGAGAGGTCGAAGCTGAAGGCGAACGCCGGCGGGATGAAGAAGTACCAGGCGGCCAGGCCGCTCAGGGTGGCGCACAGGATCCCCGGCCCCAGGCCGCCCAGATAGACCGCCACCACGATGGCCGGGAAGAAGGTCACATAGGGAAAGCCCGGCGGGAATACCGGGTCCAGCGCAAGGCGCAGCAGCACCGCCAGCACGGCCAGGGCAAACGCCATACCATAGCCCGCCGCCGAATTGCCCCTGATCTTCCCCCGAAGGTTCACGCCCGTCTCCCCATCCGGGTTCGGTGCTGGGCCTTTAGGGACAAGCCGTCAAGCCGGCAGCCGACATAGTGAAGTTACACATCGTTATGTTGCGGCGTTGGGAGGCGAAGGCGAAGGTCTGGCTCCACCTGAGGAGTAGCGGATGAAGCTTTCGATCCTGGCGCTGAGCGCGCTGCTGGCCACGCCGGCCCTGGCCCGAGCCGAGACGGTCGACGACCGCCGCCATGCCGTGGAGAACGGCCTGGCCTCCGCGGTGACGGTGGAGGGGCAAGGCGCGAACGGCCGCCGCCTGACCGACGCCATGCGCGACCTCAAGGTGCCCGGCGTCGCCATCGCCGTGGTGCGGGGCGGCAAACTGGACTGGGCCCAGGGCTATGGCGTCGTCAGCCTGGGCGGCAAGCCCGTCGACGCCGACACGCTGTTCCAGGCCGGTTCGGTCAGCAAGCCGGTCGCGGCGGTCACCGCCCTGGCCCTGACCCAGGACGGGGTCCTGTCCCTGGATGCGCCGATCAATACCGCGCTGAAAAGCTGGTCCCTGCCGGAGAACGACTTCACCCGCGCCTCGCCCGTCACCCTGCGCCGGTTGCTGTCGCACGCGGCGGGAACCAGCGTGCACGGCTTTGCCGGCTACGCGGCTGGCGCGGCGGTTCCGACCGTGCCGCAGATCCTGGACGGCGTCGCCCCGGCCAACAGCGCGGCGGTTCGTGTCGACCAGGCGGTGGGCGTCGACTACCGCTATTCCGGCGGCGGCTACACCATCATGCAGCTGGCCATGACCGACGCGGCGAAAGCCTCGTTTCCAGCCATCGCACGCAAGGCGGTCTTCGCGCCGCTGGGCATGACGCGCAGCACCTACGACCAGCCTTTGCCGGCCGCGACGCCGAACGTGGCCCTCGCCTATGACGGCGCCGGCCAGCCGATCGCCGGCGGACCGCACACCTATCCCGAGATGGCGGCGGCGGGCCTGTGGACCAGCGCGTCCGACCTGGCGCGCTTCGTCATCGAGGTGCAGCGCGCCGCCAAGGGCCAGGGCAAGGTGCTGTCGGAGAAGACGGCGCACGACATGCTGACGCCGCAGCCGGGCGGCTGGGGCCTGGGCTTCAAGATCATCGGCCAAGGCAAGGACCTGGCCTTCTTCCACGACGGTTCGAACGCCGGCTACAAGGCCACGCTGATCGGCCATCCTGAGACCGGCGACGGCGCGGTGATCCTCACCAATGGCGACCAGGGCTACCAGCTGGGCCAGGACGTCCTGCGCAGCATCGCGGTGGCCTATGGCTGGCGCGACAACCGCCCGATCGCCCGCAAGGCCGTGACCCTGCCCCTGGCCGCCCAGCAGCCGTTCGGCGGCGTGTTCGAGATCAAGGACCTGGGGACCTTCGAGATCCGCCAGGCCGGTCGGGCGATGGAGATCGAGATCCGCAAGGGCCAGGCGTTCCGGATGATCCCGGCGTCGGCTCGGAGCTTCTTCATCACCCAGCAGGACATCGTCGTGACCTTCGACGGGCCTGAGGGAGGCTCGCTGCAGGCCGACGGACAGACGTTCGCGTTCAAGCGGGTGAAGGCCACGCCGTAAACTTTACCCGTCATCCCGCGCATGAAGCGCGGGATGACGGCTGCAGCGGTAGCGCCCATAGCAAAAGGCCCCGGAGATTGCTCTCCGGGGCCTTCGCATTTCTCAGCCGAAGCTAAGATCTATCGACTACTCGATGATCTTGGCGACGACGCCGGCGCCGACCGTGCGGCCGCCTTCGCGGATGGCGAAGCGCAGGCCTTGGTCCATGGCGATCGGGGTGAT
>JGI24770J26754_10000437_pt1 | contig 29640 bp, 26 predicted proteins | sample LakOneMetagenome_FD_26754 | JGI IMG/M metagenome (IMG submission 26754) | reverse complement strand
CTGCTACAAACGTCGAACGTGATTCCTGGTCTGGTCGGTCCGGCATTCGGCGGCTGCTGTTCGCGTGCGGTCGACATGGATTATCGCCTGAGCGCACCCTACATTAACGTGGGCGTCGAGCACGGCCCGCTCAATATTGACGCCAGCGTGCGACATGACCGTCAGCACGTTGCAGGAACGGCCAATATCGCCACCAGCGCAACGCCCGGCGGCGCACTGCGCTACGATCCGACTACCGCGCAACTGGTCAACTACCGCATGGACCATACCTCGTACTCGGTGGGTGGCAATTTTCGTTTTACCGCCGACCTAGCCGCTTTCGCGCGCGTGAGCGATGGCGTCGCTTTCAATGCCGACCGAATCCTGTTCGGTGCTCCGCTCGACGGTTCGGCACCGGTCAATATCAATACTGTCAAGCAGCGCGAGGCGGGCATCAAATGGCGCCACGGTCCGTTCAGTTCCTTCATGACGCTGTTTCAGGCAAGGACCAAGGAAACGAACTACGAGGCGACGACGCAGACTTCCACCGCGAATGCGTACAGTGCTCATGGTGTCGAGCTGGAGACCGCTTACCGCCCCGGCCAGTGGCGGATAAGTGGCGGGTTAACCTTCACCAGAGCACGAATTACCGGAGCCGCCTTGGCTGACGCGGCCAATATCGGCAATAGCCCGCGCCGTCAGGCGCGCCTGGTGTACCAGGCAGCGACGACCTATGCATGGGAGCAGGTCACTGTGGGCGCGAATCTGATCGGCACCGGTCCGTCTTGGGCCGACGATGCGCACACATTCATCCTGCCTTCCTATCGCGTCATCAATGCCATGGTCAACTATCGGCTGACGACCCAAACCACGCTTTCCCTGTACGCAAACAACTTGTTCAATACCTTGGGGTTCACCGAGGCCGAGCCGGATGGTCATGCGGCGCGCGCCANTACTGGGCGAGCCGTCAAGCTCAATTTGGATTGGAGATTTTGACGAATGCCGCTGTGGCGTCCCGCCAACATGTAACGTGAGCGGGGCGCGTGTGCATGGCGCTATTTCTTGAGAGCGTCGCGGATTTCGCGCAACAGCAAGACGTCTTCGGGCGTCACCGCAGGAACGGGCACGGGTGCAGGCTCGGCGCGGCGCATGCGATTCATCACGCGTATCATCTGGAAAATGATGAATGCGAGAATAATGAAATTAATAAGTATTGTTAAGAAGTTGCCATATGCCAATACGGCCCCGGCTTTCTTGGCTTCAACCAACGTCATTCCGGTGGCTTGGCCATTGAGTGGCAGATAGTAGTTGGCGAAATCGAGGCCGCCAAAGAGTCTTCCGATGGGGGGCATGATCACGTCCTGCACAAGCGAATCGACAATTTTGCCGAACGCCCCGCCGATGATCACACCTACGGCGAGATCGACCACATTGCCCTTCATTGCAAATTCTTTGAACTCGGTCATTACCGCCATGTTCCGTCTCCTGTGGAATTATGAAAACTGCATCGCGATCATACCGCGCTTGTATCGATGTCTCAAGTATCCTCGCTTGCTCCAAAAAACGGCTGGCAGCCTCAACGAATAAATCCGCCATATCTCTGACAAATCCAGACGTCACTAAAAAGTCACCCCACGCGGCCGTCCGCCGCCCCAATGGATAGAACATCCGGGCGAGAACACTGGCAGCACACAGAGACCGTGGCCGGAAGCATCTCGGAGGCATGCCAACCGTAAAAAAACATGGCCCAAGGGAGGCTGCAGACTCACCTGTGGCGGCGCACCTGCACGGCCCTGCCTGGGCCACCTCGCTCACCACGCCGGACATATCGTTGCCGGCCGTGTAGGACAGGTGCATTGCCAACATTTCCTTTTTTATGTAGCCAGCGCGGATCCTCCACCATGCGGTGCAGCGCGCCCTGGCAGCTGCAGCCGCTCACCTTCTCCGACTCCGAAAGTGGTGCTCGACGCGCTTGTTCGGCAGGTCCGTGGGCAGGCTGGCTAATACCAAACGCCAGGCAAGCTAACGTAATCGTTGCGCGCCCTTGATCGACCACCCAGCGCGCCATCTCACGGCGCTGAGATGGCGCTACCACTTTTTTGCGAGGGCCTCGGCGACGATCTCGGCCTTGAGGCGCTCCTCGGCATACATCTTTTTCAGGCGCTTGTTCTCTTCCTCAAGCTCTTTCATGCGGGCCATCAGCGAGGCATCCATGCCGCCGAATTTGGAGCGCCACTTGTAGAACGAAGCCGTGCTCATGCCATGCTCGCGGCACAACTCCGGGATGGGAGAACCGGCCTCTGCTTGCTTCAGAATGGCCAGGATTTGGCTGTCGGTGTAACGGGAAGTCTTCATGCAGAACTTTCAAAAATCATATTTAGAAAATTCTACTCATAAGTCCGCTTGTTTGCTGGGGGCATTACCGGGTCTAGGCCAATCGCCGCGAACCAGCAGTGGGCGATTCGGGCGTATTGCCTGGTCGATAGATGTGGAGAATCGTGGATGCGACTCGGAAAAAGGAAGTCGCCGGCTTTCAGTTCGGCTCGCGCAATCCAGTCGGACAAGCTCTGTCGCGTTCCTTTCGTCAGCTCAAACTGTACAGGCTGCTTAGTCTTCTGTTGCATCACGATGGCTCGGGCACTGAACCGTCAACGTCAGCCTGAAGCTCCCCGAGCCCTGACGCGCAGGGACGTTGCTCACTTGCCGTGCCGTTGTTGGCGTGGCGCTCAGTTTGGCTTGCACTACTGTCACCGTTGTCATCAAGGCCAGACATTCTGTCTCGCTTAAAATCAATGGTTTGCCAGAAGGAGGAAAGATGAAAAAAGTATTCTTGTTTTCCGCAGCAGTCCTGTTAGCAGCCAGTGGTTCAGCTTTTGCCGACCATCACCTCCAGGGTGAGGGAGAAGGCATGAAGATGATGGATGCCAACAAAGACGGCAAGATCTCCAAGGACGAGTTCATGAAGCACCACGAAATGATGTGGGACAAAATGAAGAAGAACAGTGCAGGAACCGTTGACATGAAAGACATGGAAGCGATGCACAAGGAAATGGCAGGAAAGCACAAAGAAATGATGAAGGACGAGAAGAAAAAATAAGCCATTTCAGCCGGGCGCCGGACCTTGCTCCGCGCGCCGGGCTGCTTACGTCTACTACGGCATAGTCATCACTGCCGACAAGTCAGGTGAGTTCCACCTCATGCCCAACTGTGATGTTTGCTCTCACGCCGAAACGTACAATCCGCAAACACGTGGATTTGATATCCTTCATTCCGACTGGCGTCAGACGGCCCACTTTCATGAGTTTGAAGAGCTCTACAATTTATTCAAGAAGAACGTCATTTCTTAACTGCGCGGCATCCTTGTGGCGCGCAATCGAGCGACGGCTACGGGCGGCAGCGCCGAACCTGATAGGTCCCGGCAACGGTCGGGTACAATCGGCAGGGATCGGCCAAGAGCCGCCATTCACAAAACCGCTCTAGTGTTATCGAAATGAGGCGACCTTCGCGGCTAACAAGATGCCACGCTTAAGATGCCTCCCAGAGCGCACAGTACGCCGCCCAGCAATACCATCGTCGATCGGCTGCGGTTGAGCACGACATCCCCCATGAGTTTCAGGCGGACTTAACGCACACCTTGCGCGTCCCACTGAAACACTTCGTCAAGCGGCACGCTAAATACGTGGGCGATACGAAATGCCACTTCAAGCGACGGCGAATATTTGCCTGCCTCGATCGCCGCGATCGTTTGTCTGGTCACGCCGACGCGTTCACCAAGTTCGGCCTGCGACATTTCACTGCTGTGAAAACGCAGCAGGCGTACCTGCGAACCCTACTGATTCACGGTGCGCGAGCGATGCTGCGCACGGCGGGCAGCAAAGAGGATCGATTGAGCCGCTGGGTAACGCGCATAGCCGAGACCAGGCACCACAACATCGCAGCCGTTGCCTTGGCAAACAAAACGGCGCGCATTGCCTGGGCTATGATTACCCGAGGAACCGACTACGAGCCGGATATGATTCACGCTTGAGCTGGGGAAATGCAGTAGGTAAAAAGGAGTATCCAACCACGATTGCAAGACAAGCCGTTGATGGCCAACAGGTCGAACCGGCGCTGACAGAACCCGAGAATGTCCGAGGCCAACGAGCCCGAAACAGCGATAGGGAGTCAGCGCGCGAATAGCCCATTGTGGTCCACGCCCCTGAGACGGGCGCAGCAGTTAGAGACCGAATATACGTGAGCAGTCAAACCTACCAGCCAAAGACGAAATGTTTGCAAAAGAGGAGGAGGCCATATACGGACGTCAAGAGCTACAAGGGTTACTTTTACATCAAACAGCTGGCCTCTTCGTTGCCAGCGAAAGTGTAGCTTGCAATTTTTCCATAGAGAAGGGTTTGGTTAGGTGCAAATCAAACCCCGCTGCGCTAGCTAATTGCTGATCTCGCTCGTTGCCCCATCCGGTCGCGGCGATGAGAGTGATGTCCTGGCCCCATCGCTCACTGCGGATTGCCTGAGCTACCTGATAGCCATTTAAAATCGGCATACCGATATCAAGGATTGCAACGTCAGGTAATTCTTTTTCCGCGATAACTAGAGCGTCATGTCCATTGGACGCCGTAATCGGCGTATGCCCCATCAATTCTAAAAAATCAGTCAATACGTCGACCAAATCGGCGTTGTCATCTGCAATCAATATTCTTAAGTGCGCTGTCATTCGGGTGTCAGCACCAGAACGTTCTCCTATTTTTTGGGGGAGATTGTTTGACAAGCATGGCAGCACAACCGTAAAAGTGCTGCCTTTCCCATAGCCTTGACTTTGAGCTGACACACTTCCGCCGTGTAGTTCAACTAACCCTTTAACAAGACCCAGGCCGATGCCAAGTCCGCCTTCTGATCTATCAATGACATCTTCCTGTTGTGAAAACATGTCGAACACGCTACCCAGTGCTTCTTGCCTGATACCTATTCCATTGTCCGTCACAGATATTTTGCATCTATCACCTTCTCGGCTTGTGGAAACGATGATTTCGCCCCCCGAATCCGTGTACTTCGCCGCATTACAGAGCAAATTGGAGAAAATCTGTGTCAGTCTTACCGAGTCACCATCGAGCTGGACCAGCCCATTCTCATGAACGACGATTTTCTGGTTTTTCTTCTCGATCTGGGGTCTAGCAGTCTCAACTGCCATTGCAAGGATCGTGTCCAACGAAATGTGTTCTTTGACCAGCCGAATCTGGTTTCTAGAAATGCGGGCGACGTCCAGCAGGTCATCGAGCAACTTCGACATGTGCTCGACTTGCCGAGTGATCACGCCGGAAGTTTTTTCAAGTTGTTCAGGGGTCGGACTGCATACTCCAAGTAGATGTGATGCGGTGCGGATCGGTGCGAGCGGGTTACGCAATTCATGCGCCAAAGTTGCAATGAACTGGTCTTTCTGGCGGTCAGCAACTACAAGCGCCTGTCGCGCAAAGTATGCCTCAGTCACCTCGTGGCCCTGTGCCATGATGCCAGTGACCTCCATTTGGTCGTTAAATATCGGTTGGTATACGAAATCGACATACATTTCTGTGGGTGCCTCCCCGGACTCACGAACCAATATAAAACGACTTTCCTTGCCAACAAAAGGTTGCCCTGTATCGTAGACCTGATCGAGAAGGCTAATGAATCCCTGTTCCAGTGTCTCCGGTAGGGCCTCCAGCACTGTCCTTCCGATGATCTCGCGACTTTTGCCAACTAAGGCGTGATATGCCTCGTTTGCAATGTCGATAACATGGGTCGGTCCACGCAAGATGGCCATGAAGCCCGGCGCCTGTTCGAATAATGCTCTTAGACGTTCGCTTTCATTAACCCGCTGTTGCTTGGCGTGGAAGGCTTCGGTTGTCTCAAGGCATACAGCGTAGAAACCTTCGATTTCTCCACTGTCTCCCCTGACTCCCGAATATGAAAACGTGAAATAAAACTGCTCAAGCTTGCCATTCTTAAGCAAGGTCAAAGGCATGTCCTCGAAGTAAGAAGTTTTATCTTGTTTGGTCTTATCGATCAACGCTCGTACTTCAGGCGACAACTCGCCCCACACACGTTCAAAGGTCGCACCAATGGCTCCAGGATGCTTGTCAGTCAGAATAGGGATGTAACCGTCGTTGTAAAACGAATAGCCTTCGTCTCCCCATGCCAAGTACATAGGAAACCGCGATGCAAGCATGGTTGAGACAAAGTTACGTAACGCCTGGGGCCAAGTTTCGATCTCGCCTAAAGGATGGCTTGCCCAGTCAAAAGAATTGATGAGGGAGGCCATCGCGCGACCTTCATCGGATGAGATTGCGAAGCAGTTCTGTGGTTCCATCTCATCGCTTTATAAATTGAGCCAAGGCAACTGCGCAAAGACCTCCGGCGAGGCGACAATAATAATAGAAACGTGCGAAGTTGTCGTCATGAAACGCGCAGTCGTGCGAAGCCCACCTATGGCAAAGGAGATTCCGTTTGCTCAGACGTTGGGGGTTTCCGATTGCTGGATGGGGATTTTTCACCTGTCCAACGTGATCACGCAAGACTGCTTTGCGGCGGCATCGGCCCAGCCGGCACCGTTAACCGTCGAGTACAATCGACAGGTGTCGGCCAGAAGCAGCCGTTCATCGGGATCCATTCAGACCGTGACTGTCCAGCAACTTGCAAATCTAAATCCTAGCCGGTCGTGAGACGGAGCAACGATAACTTGCCTCGCGAACGGCCCCCATCTCGGGATAGTTCTATAGTGGAGCGACCACTTGAACAGGAGATGCAATGGACACGCTTCGAAACTCGCTTCAGCTGGCCGCGGAGAAGAACAAGCCTTATCCGAACGACAGCGACACTTATCGCAAGGCTCGCGTTGCGCTGCTAGCGGAGGAGATCGAATTGCGGCGCCACATCGAACGTGTCGCGGCACAACGCCGGGCACTGCCACCGGGCGGCGCAGCGGATGAGTACAAGTTTCTGGACGAAACCGGCGCGACGCTTCGCCTAGCCAACCTATTTGAAAAACACGATACCCTCGTCACATACTTCTGGATGTACGGCCCGCAACGCGAGCGGCCCTGTCCGATGTGTACTGCTTTCCTCGGAGCGTTAGACGTGCCTTCGCGGGACATCACTCAACGGGTCGCGTTCGCTGTAATCGGACGTTCGCCGGTTGCGCGGCAACTTGCGGCAGCACGCGAGCGCGGCTGGCGCAACCTGCAGTTCTTCCAGTGTGTCGGCGACGATTTCCCACGCGACTATCGCGGCCTAGCTCCCAACGGCGACGAGTGGCCCGCACTGGACGTGTGGACCATGCGGGACCGCAAAGTGTTCCACTTCTGGGCTCCCGAATTGGGTGGTACGGAAGACCCAGGGCAAGATGCTCGAGGGGCTCCCGATCCCACACCGTTGTGGAATATTCTCGACCTCACACCGGCTGGCCGCGGAACAGATTGGTATCCCTCACTCGATTATTCAGACGCAGCTTAAGCCTCAACAAACTGTAGGTCTGGCCTAGTGCGACGTCGGCCAGATTGTGGCGAACGGAGTCTTTTCAAGCATCCGGTGTAAGCTGGAGTACGAATCAAACATGTTACAAAACCATTCGATGAGGAGTCACTATGCCCTGCGTTGATCACGACTATAAAAATTGTCCTTCTTATATTGAACTAGCAGAGGGAGAAAAATGCGCGGTTCCGGGCTGCGAAAGGGGAAAGGACTCTTCCGGTCACTCGGAAACTTTGTTCGGCAACGCTGACGATTTGGAAAGTAATGTCCAGCCCGGAAAAACAGGTGGACGCCAAGGTACCATTTAGAAGGATCCGAATTTCAAGGACATGGACTGCCCGATATTTCGTCCCGCAGCAATTCATCCGCCCTCCGACTGCACGCAGATCGCGGTCGGCATACGACAGCAATCCTCCTTCTACCAGGGGAATAACCGGAGGATTCTATGGTCGCATCTTCACGAATTCGTTCCAGTACGCACGAAGGGTTTGTTATTCAATCATCGGCATTTCTACGTGAAGAAAGCTGGTATCCAGCCTACGAAATCTCGTGGCGAGGTGACGTGATCGCGCCTTGGCGCTCTCCGGACATTGATGGGCGAGGTACCGAAAACGCTGCATGCGAATGGGCAAAAACCCTGGCAGTTAACGAGATCGAAATGGGATTCAAGAAGATTTATTTTTAACCGTCAAATCTTACCAGTGCGATCAATAAACCGTATCGTTAAAATCAATGCCGCTTTGTGGCTTCGGATTCCATAGCCACTTTCTGTTCTCCTTGCACCTTAATAGGGGCGACTGCTGCTGAAATATACGGGGTGACCAGCTTCGAATACCCGATGATCTGCCTTGTACAATTGCACCCGCATTGACCTAATGGCATTCCCCCAGCAGCACGGACACTTCCGCTAGGCGCATTTTAGATTTTCAAACTGTACTGGGCTGATATTGCCGATTGTTGAGTGTCGGCGCCGTGCATTGTAGAACCTTTCTATGTAGTCGAACACATCGGCGCGTAGTTCATCCCTGGTCCGGTAGTGCCTCTTGCTAAGCCGTTCTGTCTTCAGCGTCGAGAAGAAGCTTTCCATAGCGGCGTTATCCCAGCAGTTTCCACGCCGGCTCATGCTGCAAGTTATGCCATGCGATTCCAGCAGGCGCTGAAAGTTCTCGCTCGTATATTGCGAACCTTGGTCCGAGTGATGCAGCACTTCCCTCGGTCTACCGCGGCGGAAGACTGCCATCATGAGTGCATCCATCACCAGCTGGGCCGTCATTGTTGGCTGCATTGACCAGCCGACGACACGTCGGGAATACAGGTCCAGTACAACGGCCACGAACAGCCAGCCCTCACCGGTCCACACGTAAGTAAAGTCAGCCGCCCATTTTTGGTTTGGCCCTGATGCCTCAAATTGGCGGTCCAGAAGATTTGGCGCAATGGCGTGGACAGGCTCGACGAGCTGGCCTGGGGCACGCCGCCGCTTATGGCGTGCCTTGATGCCAGCCGCCTTCATCAATCGCGCCACGCGGTTCTCACTGCACGCTAAACCGGCGTCAAGTACGTCAAGCACAACCCGAGGCGAACCATACGTGCCATCGCTCGCCGCATGACTATCTTTGATGGCCTGGAGTAGCTTGGCATTGTGGCGTTCGCGCTGGCTTGGCGGCCGCTCGAACCAATCGTAGAAGCCGCTGGAAGACACTCCCAGTACCTTGCACATGGTCCGCGTGGGCCAGACGTTTCTATACTTGGCGATAAAGCCGTACTTCACTTGAGGTCGGCTGCGAAGTAGCCGAGCGCCTTTTTTAATATGTCGCGCTCCGTCTTAACCTTCGCCAGCTCACGCCGCATGCGTTCATACTCTTGGGGTGAAACCTTATCGCCGTTACCGCTGCTATTGGGCGCTTCGCCGCCAGCGTCCCTACACCAACGGCCCAGTAAATTGGGACCTACGCCAAGGTCGCGTGCAATTGCTGCCTTGGTCGCACCAGGCTGGTTGACCAGCTTGACGGCTTCTCGCTTAAACTCTTCTGTAAATAAACGTCGTTCACGTGCCATGTAATACCTCCGATAGTGTCATCATACCTATCGAAAGTGTCCGCGCTGCTGGGGGAATGCCAAGTGATGTTGCGGCCGATCTTGTTTTGCCCCACCGTGCCGATCCGAATTTTGCCTAGGCGGGACGCTGCGTTTTTGAGTAGCCGCTGTGGATAAGTGTACCAAATAAATAAAAGGGGGTTCGTGAAGGGCACAGGCCGGAACAGATCCCCTTCGGTTTGCCTGCGTTATTTAACTATATAAATAGTTTATAGCGTTAATCATAAATCGTTTCTATTTGCATTCCCTCTCCTGCAGGTGGCGCGCCGCTCTTCGCTACTACGCCCGCGCCTTGATTTTTTCAATGCGGATCTTCTTTTTTCATGGTGCTATACTCGATCTATGATCGTGAACCATGATTACGGCCCCGGCGGACTCGACTTATATGGGCGTTAAAGTGTTCCCAAACTAAGAAATACATGCCTGCGAACCATATAAAAAAGATCAGGGTTAGCGAACTGCAGCTTGGAATGTACTTGGTCGGTTTCGACGGGAACTGGCTGGCTAATCCATTCTGGACCTCGCGGTTCATGCTGGCGCACGCTGACGAGCTTCGCCTCGCGCGGTCAAGCGGCCTCGCCGAGTGCTGGATCGATACGCACCTGGGCGCTGATGTTGCCCCCGCTGCAGTTGCAGATGCAGCTCCCAGCGTGCCGGCCCCTGCGCAAAAGCCCCGGCGCCAACCTGTACAAGGGACAGGCCCCCTCCGCATGGAAGACGAGCTGCTGAACGCGGCCCAGCTATGCCAAACTGCGCGCCAATCGATCTTTGACATGTTTTCGCAAGCTCGACTAGGCAACATTATCAACACGCCCGTTTGCATCGATCTAGTGGACGATATCGTGCGCTCGGTCGAGAGACACCCTGGCGCATTGATCGGCCTGTCGCGTTTAAAATCCGAAGACGACTATACCTATATGCATTCAGTGGCGGTGTGCACCTTGATGGTCGCGCTGGCAAAGGCCATGAAACAGTCGGGCGCACAGATACGCGAGGCAGGTTTGAGCGGATTGCTGCATGACATAGGCAAAGCCAAAATCCCGCTAGAAATCTTGAACAAACCCAGCAGCCTGAGTGACGACGAGTTTGCGACTGTGAAGCGCCATCCGGAGCACGGCTTCGAAGCGCTGCACGAAGGCGGGGTGAGCGACAGCGTCCGTCAGGCATGCCTGCACCATCATGAGCGTATGGATGGCATGGGATATCCGCATCAGCAGGCAGGAAAGGCTATTTCGCTGCTGGCGCGCATGACGGCGGTATGCGATGTGTACGACGCAATCACCTCCAACCGCCCTTACAAGAGCGGGTGGGACCCGGCGGATGCGCTGTCCAAAATGATTTCATGGAAGGGCCACTTTGATCCAACAGTTCTGTCCGCGTTTATCGAAGTTGTGGGGATCTATCCCACGGGATCGCTGGTCCGGCTCAAATCAGAAAAGCTGGCGGTTGTTGTCGAACAGAACAAGCGAAGCTACACCCGGCCAGTGGTCCGGGCCTTTTACTGCACCGCATCGGCAAGTGCGATACCGGTCGCGTTGATCGATTTGAGCAGTACTGAGGAAGACTGCATCGTTAGTTCTGAAGATCGGGGAAGCGTGCCCGCCGCCGTCATTGAAAAGCTTTGGGCTGGCGACCTGTATCAAGGCGGCTGAATACTACAAAACCTATTCACGTGCCCAATGAGGTCAGCATTAAAGCGATGCTGACGCGTGTTTCGGTCGAACCCGTCTTCGTTGAGGGGAAGACGAGTTTGTCGAGGGGCTCCATGGTTCAGCAGTGAAACGGTAAAGCCACGCTTACGCGGTAGTTCGGCATTATTCTCGAGACGCTGTATCAATATTTAAAACATCCAGCTCCTCCCGTAAACCTTATATACCTGTCCAATCATATGAGCCGTGATGCATCGTTACCGACTGATCCCAGTGGCATAGCCGAAGGCATGGCGCTATACGATCGGCACTCCATGGCCCTTGCCGATGCCATGCCCCAGATCGTCTGGACCGCGAACCCGGACGGGGGGCTTGACTACTACAATCAACACTGGGTTGACTATACGGGCATGTCCGTAGAGGAAACCCTTGGTTGGGGATGGGCCCCCGTCTTGCATCCGGACGATCTCGAAAGATGCGTCGATCTATGGACCACTGCCTACACAACTGGCAAGCCCTACGAAATTGAATATCGATTCAAGCGGGCGTCCGACAGCAGCTACCGTTGGCACCTTGGGCGCGCGCTGCCAGTCCGTGACCTTGAAGGTAAGATCGTAAAATGGTTCGGCACTTGCACCGATATTGACGAGCAAAAGCAAGCTATTTTAGATGTAGAAATTCAGGTGCGATTGCGTACTGCGGAACTAGCCGCAGCAAACGAAAGATTACTCATTGAAATGGAGAGGAAGGAGCTGTTAGCCCAGACGCAGCTTCGCGATGCTCTTCGCCTGAAGGAAATCATCACGACGCAGTGCCAGTTGAGCGAGGCGAAGCTCGACCTTGAGGCATTTTTAGAACTGGTCGTCTATCGGCTCGACGCGCTGACGGGTGCAACCGGGTCTGTTGTTGAGCTCGTCGATGGCGACGATATGGTCTACCGCGCCGGCTCTGGCGTTACCCGTGCACACGTTGGTCTTAGACTTAAAAGAAATAGCAGTATTTCGGGGCTGTGCGTGCACACTCGCGAGGTTCTTCACTGCGTTGACAGTGAAACCGACGAGCGCGTCGACCAGGAGGCGTGTATTCGTATAGGCGTGCGTTCAATGGTTGTCGCGCCGCTTTTTTTCGAAGGTCAGGCGATTGGTGTGCTTAAGGCAATGTCGTCTTCGCCGCGAGCATTTGGCGGGGCGGATATACAGACATTGCAAATCATGGCAGGTTTAACTGGTTCGGCGATTGCTCATCAGTCGGCATTCAGTGCTAAAGAAACTCTTCTGTCAGAATTGAGGGCGGCCGGCGCGGAAATCGAAATGAACGAGCGCCGTATTAGAACAGTTATCGAGAGCGCTCATGATGCATTTGTATCGATCGATTCGAGCGGCCACATAACAGCATGGAATCGACAGGCCGAGGTGACGTTTGGTTGGTCCCGCCAGGAAGCCTTGGGCCAGAAAATTGATGCGCTTATAATCCCGCAACGTTTTCGGGACGCCCACAAAGCGGGAATGCAACGTTTTCATGAGTCTGGCACGGGACCGGTACTCAACAAGCGTGTCGAACTGCAGGGCCTCCGAAAAAACGGCGAAGAGTTTCCGGTTGAACTCACGATCAATGCTATCAAGAATGCTTCTGACATCGAATTTTGTGCCTTTTTGCACGACATCACCGAACGCAAAAGGGCAGAGGAAAGTATGCGAGAAATGGCGCAAATCGATCCTCTTACCGAACTGCCCAATCGCCGCTTGTTCCTCGACCGGATTACGCATGCCATGGCCAGGGCTAAGCGCTTTAAGAATCTGATGGTGCTCATCTATTTAGACATTGACCACTTCAAAGCAATCAATGATCAACACGGCCACGGGACTGGAGATTTGCTGTTAAGCGAAGTGGCATGCCGCCTGAACGACAGCGTACGACAAACCGACACCGTGGCACGTCTGGGAGGTGACGAGTTCGTCATAATTATTGAGAACTTGCAGCGAAGGGCGGATGCGGAAGAAGTGGCCGACAAAGTCATGGGGAACCTGAGGCGTGACGTGCGCTTGGAAAATGTCGTGTGCAAGATCTCAGCTAGCTTGGGCTGCGCGTTTTATGCTGGAGAAGACTTGTCATACACAACCCTCATAAATCTAGCAGACGAAGCGCTTTACAAGGCGAAAAAGGCGGGCCGCAACCAAGCTTGCTGGGCGCCGTTGGCGACCTAAAGCCCGTTGTGTGTGAGATCTACGCTGATCGACTCTACGCAAGGCGCGACAAGATGCTTGGCGATGCGAATCGGCTCGCAGCGGTACGACAGGACAAAAATTAGGACGATTCGCTTATGCCGTTGTCGTATCGGCGCCTGGCCAGTCACGTATGGTGGCACCGAGCACACCGAAGTCGATCGGTTTGACCATATGCAGGTCGAAGCCGGCGTCGCTGGCCGCGTCCTTGTCGCGCTGCTGTCCCCAGCCGGTAGCGGCAATCAGTAGGATGCCCGCTCCCCATGGCTGGCTGCGGATGGCGCGCGCAACGGCGTAGCCATCCATGTCGGGTAGGCCGATATCGAGGATGACCACGTCCGGCTCAAATTTGGCGCCGGCCGCCAGCGCATCAGCGCCGTTGTAGCGCTGCTCCACAACAAAGCCGAGCATGTCGAGCGCCATGCCGAGCATATCGGCTCCGTCGCGGTTGTCATCGACGACCAGCAGCCGGCGCGCCGGGCCAGCGGGCGCGCCGACATCTGTCGTCTCCTCATGGACCACCTGTGCGCTGGCCTGCACGGCGGCTGACAAGGGCAGGCGAAGACGGAATTCGCTTCCCTGTCCGACCCCGGCGCTGTGGGCGTCGATGGTGCCGTGATGGAGTTCGACGAGTCCTTTGACCAGCGCCAAGCCGATTCCGAGGCCTCCCTGCGAGCGCTCCAGTGCCGGCTCAAGCTGAGAGAACATGGTGAACACGTTGGCGAGGTGGTCGGCAGCGATGCCGATGCCGGTGTCGCGCACCGAGACCAGAACCTGATCCCCGTCTTCCACCGCCTCGAACCAGATGTGGCCACCGTCGGGTGTGTACTTGGCCGCATTATTGAGCAAGTTGGTGAGGATTTGAGTCAAGCGTGTCGGATCGGCATGCACCCACAGTGGCGCCGTAGGCAGCAAAACGTGCAGGTGGTGGGATGAAGCAGCGATGAGGGCTTGTGCCGCTTCGACCGCCCGCTTCATGACAAAGGCGATGTCGATCGTCTCGCAGCGCAGTTCCACCCGACTCTGCGTGATGCGCGAGATGTCCATCAGGTCGTCGACCAGATGGGCCATCTGCTGCATCTGGCGCTCGAACACTTCGCGCGCCCAGACCAGCTGCGGATCGTCGACGGTCTTGAGCTTGAGGATTTCGAGGACGTTCTGCAGGGGCGCGAGCGGATTACGCAACTCGTGCGCGAGCGTCGCGAGGAATTCGTCCTTCTTGCGGTCGGCGCGCGCCAGTTCGGCATTGGTCCGTTCGACAACGTCGCGGCTGGCCTGCAAGGCCTGCTGGGTTTCGGCCAGGGCCAGCAGCGAAGCCTCGGCGTTACGTCGGGCGAGCAAGAGTTCGTGTTCGTACTTGCGACGATCCGAGGCGATGAATATGGCCAGTTCATCGACCACCATGTCACCTTCTTTGCGCCGGAAGATGTTGATGAGCGTGGGCAGCACGCTGCGGTCAGCATGGCGAAGGTCAATATGCACTTCGGCGACCGAGCCCTGCATCTGCAAGAGGGGCAGCAGGTGGGTCTGGTGGAACACCCTGCCGCCCATTGTGAACAGATCCTGGATTCGGCGCTTGCCGATGAGGTCTTCCTGCGCCATGCCCACCCAACCGCTGAAAGTGACGTTGCAGCGCAGGATGGTGCCGTTCATGTCCGTAACTATCAGCCCGCACGCCGCACGCTCGTACAGCCGCTCGCCGTCCAGTGGTAGCGGCGCGTTCCTCACAGTTAAATCGCCATCGCTTCCAGGAACGCTTCCATGGCTGCGCTGCTGGCGCTCGGAGAGCTCAGGTGCGGACAGTGACCAACATTGTCGATGATTGACAGGCTACTACGCGGCAGGACGCGGTGCATGTATTGGCCGACAGCCAACGGGGCGATCAGGTCATCGCTGCATTGCAGGATCAGGGCTGGCACCTGCGACTTGCGCAGGTCGGCGCGGTGGTCGGACAGGAATGTGACGCGCGCAAAGTGCTTGGCAATGTCGGGATCGGTGCGGCAGAAACTGTTGGTCAGCTCTTCGCTCAACGCAGGCTGCTCGGGCGCGCCCATGATTGCCGGCGCCATGGCGCTGGACCAGCCCAGGTAATTGCTCTCCACAGTGGCGAGCAAGTCGTCGATATCCTCGCGCTCGAAACCGCCCACGTAGCCGCTATCGTTGATGTAGCACGGCGACGGGCCGATCATTATCTGCGCCTTGAACCGTTCCGGCGCGGCAATGGTGGCCAGCAGTCCGATCATGGAGCTGACCGAGTGGCCCACGAAGATGACAGGCCCGTTGGCGTGCGCTTCGATCACTTCGAGCAAATCAGATGCGTAGCCATCCAACTTACCGTACTTGGTGCGGTCATAGGCGGACAGGTCGGACTTGCCGCTGCCCACAAGGTCGAAGGTGACGACGCGAAATCGCTTTTCGAAGTCGGGGGCCAGTAGACGCCACATGTTCTGGTCACAGCCAAAGCCATGGGCAAAAACCATGGTAGTTTCGCCGTCGCCTCTAACGCATACATTGTTGCGCTTTTGAATGTCCATCGATCTTGCCTAGTGTGTAGAGTAACTAACTATATTGTACCGCGCAGCGGCAGCGTGATTCGGAAAAGGCCGTCCTGTGTTAAGCAGTCGAGAGAGATACTTCCACAGAACATGGATTTTAATGATCCCCGCCGTGGGTGTCACGGCCGGCCTGCGCTCCCCGCGGCGCCCGCTGACGGGGGGGGCAACTGCCAGCGCCGGCGGCATGGCAGGGACTGCAATCCAGGCTGCCCTGCCCAGGGAGGATTCGACCTCGCCAAAGGTGGTGAAACTGAACTTGGCCAACGGGGTTTCAACGTTCAACCGAAAATTTCGGTTGAACAAAAATAGTTACAATAGCATTTTTGATAGCAAAATTCTGTATGGGGCGACCAGCGTACCACGTCATTGGCTTTTGCCAGTTCGTGCACTTTTCGATTTCTACGGCCACTTTGTTGTGATTTTGCTACTTGTTTGGTCACCTATGTATGAATTACTTATACATAGGGAATCACATTTCTTCGATGGATGAACATGCATGATCTAAAAGGATTTCCGGAACTCTCGAAGGAGTGGTCTGACCTAAGCTCGACTGGAATTGCCGAAGCGTTGGCAGCGGTTCTCGCAAAGGAGTTGGGGTTGGCGTTGGTCTACGTACAGCTTGTTCACCCAGTGGAAGACCGCCTGTTGGAAGTGGTACTTAGCGAAAATTGCCCTGACGCGGAGGCGTCTGTCCCTGAGGTAAAGGCAGCAATCAGCGCGCTCATAGGCGCCACGAGCTCGGCGCCAATCGCAACCCTGACCGACCCTTTTGGCAGCGGCAATCTACGTGCGACCGTGGTTCCAATCGCTGCAATAGATCCGAAAGCGGTCATTGTGGCGGCGGCCCAGCGGGCCAATTTTCCCTCAGAGGATGACCTGATTCTTCTGAGGCTGGCCGCTAGCCAAGCAGCTATCAGCTTTCAGCGGAAACACACTGAACGCGAACTCAAGGCGAGTCGGGAACACCTGCGCGCAGTGCTAGACTCCGCAGGCGACGGTATCTATGTGATGGGCGCAGACACGAAGTGTACCTATCTCAATCCTATTGGTGCGGCGATGCTAGGTTACGAGACTGATGAACTCGTAGGCCGCTCATTGCACGGTTTGATTCATCACACCCATGTTGATGGGCGCCATCACCCGGTCAACGAGTGCCCCATTTTCCTGGCATCTCAAGAGGGGACCCCCGCGCGCGTTGACGATGACGTCTTTTGGCGCAAGGACGGCACACCCGTACCGGTGACCTATTCTGTGGCGCCGATCATGGTGGACGGCGCTCCTGCTGGTGCGGTAGTCAATTATCGCGATATTTCCGATCGCAAGAACGCGGAAGCGGAACAGGCCCGTCTGTTGCGGGCGGTAGAGGAATCAGAAGAAAAAACGGCGTTATTGCTTGAAGCCGAGAAGCAACAAAGCGTGCTCATGGCACGGGTCGCTAACGCCAGTAAAACAATGGGTATCATACTGTCGTTGGATAGCGTTGCCAGGGTTTTGACTGAAGAAGCCAGAAGTATTTTGGGCGCACATCAAGCGGTTACTTCGCTGAGCGTATCGAACGACTGGGCGCAGAATATCAATGCTGTGTCCTTGTCGGAAAAATACGCCGCCTACCGGAGCTATTCACCAAAACCGGATGGCACGGGGATTTATTCCGAAGTGTGTCGCACCAATCGGCCCATGCGACTTACCCAGCAAGAATTGGAGGCGCACCCCGCATGGAAGGGGTTTGGCAAGCACGCCAAGGAACACCCGGTGATGCGCGGGTGGCTCGCCGTGCCACTGATCGGGCAGGGAGGTAAAAACCTCGGACTCGTTCAACTCTCCGACAAGTACGTAGGCGAATTTACCGAGCATGACGAGGCAATCTTGGTGCAACTCGCCGCGATTGCTGCTACTGGCATTGAAAATTCACGTCTCTACGAACAGGTTCGCGAGCAGGACCGGCGCAAGGATGAATTTTTGGCTACCCTGGCCCATGAGCTTAGAAATCCCCTTGCGCCCATACGAACCGGACTAACCTTGCTCAATTTGGCACCATCGCTTGAGGCCACGCTAAAAACACGGGAAATCATGGAGCGACAAGTGGACCATATGGTCCACCTGATTGACGATTTGCTCGACGTATCGCGCATTACCACTGGCAAGGTGACCCTGAAGAGGGAGCGAATAGACGTGCGCACCATTTTCGACTCGGCACTTGAGCTAACGCGCCCGCTGATCGAAGAGAACGGCCATGAAATGGCTGTCTCCATGTGTAGTGAGCCGCTGGTCTTGGCAGCCGACCCCACCCGCATGGCGCAGGTGGTCAGCAACTTGCTCAATAACGCGGCAAAGTACACCCGTCGCGGTGGCAGAATTGAATTATCGGTCGAACGGGTCGGCAGCGACGCCATGATTGAGGTGCGTGATAACGGGGTTGGTCTGACTGAAGAGATGCTGCCAAGAGTTTTCGAATTGTTCTGCCAAGTGGGACGCACATTGGATCGCTCGCAGGGGGGGCTTGGCATCGGCTTGGCACTCGTCAAGCGCCTCGTCGAATTGCACGGCGGCGAAATTAGCGCGCATAGCGCCGGAATCGGGCAAGGAAGTAGCTTTCGCATTCGCCTGCCGTTGGCGGCAACGAGCGGAAATGAGGACCTCAATGCTGACCAAAGTCCTCGGCAACGCACTAGCACCGATCCCCTTCGAATTCTGGTTGTAGACGACAACATCGATGCAGCCGAGATGCTTGCCACGCTGCTCGCGCTGGACGGTCATGCAGTTCAAACAGTTCACACTGGAACGGATGCCTTAGTGGCAGCGCGCAATTCAGATCTGCTTTTCCTCGACATTGGACTTCCTGGAATGAGCGGCTACGACGTGGCACGTGAACTTCGTTCTGATTGTTCTCTGAGCGACGTCAAGCTGGTGGCCGTGACCGGATGGGGTGGCTTGGAAGATCGTCGACGCACGCGCGATGCGGGGTTTGACTATCACCTCACAAAACCCGTTCAATCGGACACGCTCCGGGAAATCATTGAGCGGGTCAGCTCCGCCAAGCCACACGCCAGTCCACGTGGCCAACGCGGTCGTGGCTGAACGCGGCAGGTACGTCGGGGACGACTAGTTCATCATCGATTCCACCATTGCGCGCAACTCTTCGAGCGAGAATGGCTTGCCGAGAATGTGGTGCTCAAATTCCGGTCGGTCGTGCAGTGCGTCGCCAAAGCCCGTGGCAAGAATGATATTGATGCTGGGGTGGCAGCGCTTGGCCCAGGTGGCGAGCTCTATCCCTGTGATGCCAGGCAAACCGACGTCACTCAACAGAATATCAAAGCCACCCCGTTCCAGGGCGGGGATTGCGTCCTCGGCGCTGGGGAAACTTTCTACCACCCAACCCAGCATGTGAAGCAGCTCGACCCCAATGTGGCGGAAGTCCTCGTTGTCTTCAACGAAGGCGATCCGAGGTATCGGCCGCGATTGCACGGTAGCTGCTTGGGGACGCTCCGGATGCGCGGCGTCAAGCACCGTGCGCACTTTCGTGGCCAGCTGATCGCGGCGATAGGGTTTGCTGAGCAGTTCAACCCCTGGGTCTAGCCTGCCGCCGTGCATGATTGCATTCTGGGTGTAGCCGGAAGTAAACAAGACGCGTAGCTCGGGAAGCAGCAGGCGTGCGCGCCGCGCTAACTCGGGGCTGCGCAAGGTGCCCGGCATGACCACATCGGTAAAGAGCAGGTCGACTTGCAGGCCGGCTTCCAGTAGCGCCAGCGCCTGGTCGGCATGGTCGGCTTTGACGACGCTATATCCAAAGCTCATTAACAGCTGGACTACTGTTGACTGGACCGCCAGGTCGTCTTCAACGACAAGCACAGATTCGACGCCGCGCTCGATCGCACCCGTGGCCAGCTCGGGCGGTACGGATTCGGGCGCGGTGGTGCGGGGCAGGTAAATCCGTACCGTGCTGCCTTCGCCGGGCTCGCTATAAATGACGATGTGCCCATGACTCTGCTTACTAAAACCGTAGGCCATGCTCAAGCCCAGTCCAGTTCCCTGTCCCTCTGCCTTGGTAGTGAAAAAGGGCTCGAACACCTTTTCCAAGACCTGCTTGCTCATGCCACAACCCGTATCGGAGATCGCCAGCATGACGAACTGGCCAGGCTTGAGGCCAGGCTCGGCGCGAACGTAGTCTTCGTCGAGCAACGCGTTGCCGAGCTCCACCGTCAACTTGCCGCGACCCTCCATCGCGTCACGCGCGTTAATGGCCAGATTCAGGATGACGTGTTCAAGCTGGTGTGGGTCGACCAACGCCGTCCACAGACTGCCCGATACAGCGACCTCAATCTCAATGCCATCGCCCAGGGCGCGCTGCAGCATTTCCTCCATCGACAGCACGATACGACCCAGGTTGGTCGCCTGTGGCTGCAATGGCTGGCGACGCGCGAAAGCGAGCAGCTGCGCAGAGAGCTTGGCACCACGATCGACAGCAGCCGCTGCCGTATGCACTCGTTGCGCGAGCATACCTACATCGGTGGTGTGCCCAATAAGCTCCAGATTGCCACGCACGACCTGCAGGACGTTATTGAAATCGTGCGCGATGCCACCGGTCAGTTTGCCTACCGCTTCCAGGCGCTGGGACTTGCTCAAGGCCAGTCGCGCCTGTTCGATTTCGCGTGCCTGTTCCGTGGCCTTGGCTTCACTTTCCTTGCGACTGGTCAGATCGCGCAGGAAGGCGCTCGCGCCCAGCCCGTCAACATGCTTGACGGGAGTTATCGATAACTCAACCGGTATCTCGCGCCCGCTTGCATGCAACGCCGCCAGTTCAACCCGGTTGTTTATAGCTGGACCGGTACCATTGCGCAGGAACCGTGCGAACCCGGCCTTATGCGCTTGCCTGTAGGCTGGTGGGATGATGAGTTCGGCCATATCCCGGCCAATTGCCTCTAGTTCGCTATAGCCAAGCATGCGCTCCGCCTGCAGATTCCAGTCGGTGACGCGGCCATCGGGGCCGATCGCGACGAAAGCATCGTTCGAATTGTCCAGAATGCCCTTGATCCGCTCTTTTTCATTCAGGATGCGCACGATCAAGGGCTGTAGGAGGGCGCGCAGCAAAAACGTGCCAACGCCCACGAACATTTGGCAACCACGGCCAGCAGCAGGTGCAGTTTTTCGCGCAGCGGAAGATACAGTTCGCTGACCTCGGTCTTTATAACTATGCCAAGCGGATACGGTGACAAGGGGGCGTATCCGGCCAGGACCTGTACGCTGCGCGGATCTTTGACAGTATTTGCGCCAGCCTCGCCGCGGAGGGCCAGGCGGATAGGCAGCACGGATTTGCGCGCAGCGTCATGCAGGGGAAGGTCGATCCCGGTTGGGTAAAAGCGGCTTGGAAAGCATGTTACCGCCTGCACAGACTTTCCGCACAAGACGAAATCGCTGGTAGCGGAGGCGCGCGCGTGGGACGCGGCGATGCTATCTACCGCCGCCAGCCTGCGATCGGTCGTGATCGATAGGGCAGCTTGAACTGCCGCATGAACTAGATGAACTGAACGGATACGAAAGCCGTTGTGCCAGTACAGGATGGTGCTCTCCATGCCGCTCTTCAGGACGATAGAGGCGGCTGGTAGGGGCGGCATTTCACCATAGGAAAACAACCGTGCGCCGTCAGCTTGGATCACCGCAGCACTGAAACCGGCCTCTTGGAACGCCGTCGCGGCCTTGGCCAGCCTGCCACGCGCGTCACTATTATTCCGATCTTGTGCAAGTTCCCCTATCACTGCCAGGAGGATGGGGCGTTGGGCAATGGAGCGTGATAGCAAGCTGGCGTCGTGCACCTGACCGCTAATGCTGACGGCGGCAGTTCGCGCCAGTTGTGCATGGTTTTGCGCCGCTGCGTGTTCAAAGCTGCCACGTAGGAGAGCAAAGCTGGCCAAACCCGTAGCGAACGCGAACACAACCAATAAAACGGCGGCGAGCTTGGTAATGTGCCTGGCTTCCTCGTTGACCCCGTCCCCATGCTGGTAGTTGGGTGCGTAGAGTGCACACAGGCCTGCGCCGAGGACAGTCATGCCCAATGCGGTGAACACGGCCATGCGGTTGAGGCTAGCAATACGGTACATGGCGTCGAGCCCAATCAAGTACCCGATGAGACCAGCAATCCCGACACACAAGGTCAGTACCGAAAGGCCTAATGCAAGCTTGCACAAAGGATGGGGTGGGGCGAAGCGGGCCAGCAGCAGTGCCCAGCCGGCGCACCAAAAGCCAATGCAGGCATTTGGTGAAGTCCGCCCAGGTTTCGCATGACCGTCGCCGAGCGCGCTGTGCACCCCGGATAAATCAATTTGCAGGTCAATCCCAAAGATGTGTTCCACCAGTATTAAGCTCGACAGAGTGCTGATGGCGCCGGCAAGGATGATCAGGCGTTTACTTTGGGTGGCTCCGCAGCGCACAAGGGCGACGCAAATCCCTGACATCAAGAACATCAGCGCGGTGTTGATGCTCATGGCTACGCTGCCGGGGACGACGCGTACCATTGCCGGGCTGGAAATTGCCCAGCCGATCAATACGTAGAGCGATAGTCCGCATAGTAGTCCGCTGCAGGCGCGAATTACCTGGGTGCGCAATTGCGAGATCGGCATAGGTTGCGTTTCGTAAATATCAGTAGATCATCCTATGTTGCCATCCCCAATTGGTCAAGGGCCGCACAGTAACGACGGGCCCCTGCGCCAGCGACGGCTAGATCGGTCAGCCGGCTGCACTGGCCACGCCCCTGAAAGGTGTAGCTGGTTAGGCCCGCTTACTCGTGTTGTTGGGCGTATCCGTCGCGGGCTGCTCTGGGAGCGCCGGTATTCAACAGATTCAACAGTTTAGAAGGGTCAACTGGTTTGATGAGGTATGCGTCCATCCCCGCCGCCAGCGCGCTATGCAGGTCGCTCTCCTGCCCGTAGCCGGACACACCAATAATCAGCGGTCCCGCTCCGCCAGCATCGGCACGGATGCGGCGTGCCACTTCCCTGCCGTCAAGCTCTGGAAGGCCAATATCAAGCAGAACAACATCGAATGCGCCGTTCGCTAACTGGTCTAAGGCATCAAAGGGGTGGTGCGCCAGCTCGACCTGGTAGCCGTCGGCCTCCAACACCATTGATAGCATGACAGCGGCGTCTACGTTATCGTCTACCAGAAGTACCCGCTTGCTGCCCGGATCTCGTCCTGGCCCAGTGACAGCTGGCGCAGGCATGTCATCCGCAGCAGTTCCCAGCGCGCATGGAATATCAATAGTGAAAGCGCTGCCATGATCCGGCCCGTCGCTGTCAGCAGCGACTGTCCCGCCATGCAGACCAATTAAATGTTTCACCAACGCCAGCCCCAGGCCGAGCCCGCCCAAGGAACGGTCCACCGTGGTATCCCCCTGAACAAACAGGTCAAAGGCTTGGCTGAGCAGCTCGGACGGCATGCCGATTCCGTTGTCGCGTACGCTGATCCGGATCATCCCGGAGCTGTATGCGCTATGGACGTGGATGTCACCCCCTGGGTGCGTGAACTTGGCAGCATTGTTGAGCAAATTCGCCATCACCTGTACCAGACGTTTATGGTCGCCCTCGATCGCTAGTTCGGTTTCGCCCAAGGTGACGTGCAGGTGTTGAGACTTGCTTTTGATTAGCGGGCGCACCTGTTCAATTGCGCAGTGAATGACGGTGCGCAAATCGATGACTTCTCGGTCAATCACAACATCCCCCCGCGTGACACGGGACACATCGAGGAGATCGTCGACCAAGCCCGTCATATGTGCTACCTGGCGAGCGATCACTGCGCTCGCGCGCTGCACCTGGACGGGCGCTGGGTGATTGGAGAGCAGCTGGGCAGCGGCGCTGATGGGGGCGAGTGGGTTGCGCAGTTCATGGCCCAGCATGGCGAGAAATTCATCCTTGCGCCGGTCGTTCTCCTGCAACTTGCGGTATAGCAGCGAGTTGTCAATCGCCACTCCCGCGCGACGCCCTATCTCTATCGCAATGTCCACATCCGCCGTGTTGTAGATATGACGGCTTTCGGCAGAGATGAATGTCAAAACTCCGATGGTTTTGCCACGTATCGATAACGGAACACCGATATAGGAACGCAGGCCGAGGTCGCGAATAATCTGCAAATAGACCTTGTCCTCGATCGACGCGGCCAGGATGTCGTCCGATATCTCGGCTAACAACTCGGCTTGACCGGTGCGAATCACCTGCCACGCCCCTGTCGCGGCGGCAGGATCTGGCGGGTAGCGCCGATGCAGGTCGTGTGCTAGCGCAACCTTGGCGGGGTCGACATGGGCCACAGCGACCCGTGAGATGGCCCGCTTCACTGAGAAGGTCAACAGTGCACCAGTCGGCGAAGTATGGTACGGCCAGGCCAGCGATGCGTGCCATCGTCTCCTCATGGTCCACTAATTCGGCCAATTCACCGCTTACCCGGGCCAGAAACTGCAGCCGCTGTTCGGTCAGTTTTCGCTGAGTGACGTCTACGCAAACGCCCGACATTGAAACCGGTTGGCCTTGCCCATTGTAAGTAACCTCACCACGCCCCTCAAGCCAGCGGATGCTGCCATCGGGCCACATCACCCGGTATTCGATGCCCTTGCCTGCATTCTCGTCGAGATGGCCACCCAACGAGCGACCAGCTAAGGCACGGTCGTCCGGATGAACCAAGCCCAGGTAGTCCTGGACTTGGCGCAGTTGGCTGCCCGGGGGCATGCCATGGAGTTCGGCCATGCCACGCCACCAGATCACGCTGTCATCGGCAACGTTCCACTGCCAAGCCCCCATCCCACCCACAGCAAGCGCAAGCTGGAAGCGCTTTTCGCTGGCGTTTAGCACTGCCGCCCGCTCTTTGTGGACCTCGGTTACGTCACGGCCGACACAATAGATGGAATCGCCCTCGGCCACCAGGGTCCATGCCACCCAACGGAAGGTCTCATCTTTGCACCTCCAGCGTCCCTCGATTTCGCTCTGCCCCTTGCCGCGCGCGAGCATGCTTATCTCACTAGCCCATGCTGAATAGCAGTCCGGTTGGAGCAGGGTGTGCAGCGGCATGGACTGCGCTTCGTGACCGCTCCATCCGAGCAGGCGTGTAAAGGATGGGTTCACCGCCGTAAATGTCCCGTCAGCTTGCGCGACGGCGAGAATATCCTTAGACATGCGCCAGATACGGTCGCGTTCAGAGGTGCGGACCGCGACCCGCTCCTGCAACTGCTCATTGAGCTGCGTTTGCTGCGCCATCAAGCGCGCCTTGACGACTACCGGCGCCGCGAGCGACGAGAGCTCAGCTGCGAAAACAAGATCAGCGTGCGAATGGTGACGACCGGATCGGCCCATGAACAGTGTCAACGATCCAATGAGCTCGTCCCCGTGGAGGACCGGCACCGACAACATGGAATGGAAGGCGAGGGTTCTGGGCACGCCCCCGAATGCTTGGGCAAACCAGGCGTCGTCCGTGTTGGGATGCAATACCGACTGGCCACTGGAAAGCGCGCATAGGTTGATATCGGTACGCTCCTGGCGGTTCCAGGCGCTCCCTGCCAAGACCTGCTGAAGGCCCGGATCTTGGTGCGCGCCTGCGGTGCGACGAACGCCATCTTGTAGAACCACGTCGAAGAACCCAAAATCACCAATGAATGGCAGGCATGCACCGATCGCGTTAGCAAGTGCATCGTCCAGTTCCATGGACGACGTAAGGATCAATGCAGCCTGGCGAAAAACCGCCAACTGATCGGGTGACAGTTGTTTGTCCGTATGTGGCAGGCCGGGCATGATTGGAGGAATAGTAAGTCAGATCGCGATGCCCTATATTATCATTTGGAATTAAATGCTCCCGCCATAGTATTCAGTCGGAACGGGGAAGCGTCGTACGGTCGTGTATGACGTTGTACGGGCTATTTTGAGGATTGTTGCAACGCGTCCACAAGGCGCCAAACTCCAAATTGCTATATTTCCATGTGGAAATGGATGTGCTACGATTTATTCACCGTCTCTTCATCCCCCGGACCTCCAGTGACTGATTCCAGTTCAGACAGCGCCGTCAACCAGCATTACCTCAACAAGGTAATCGACTTGAGCGACACCATGCGCGTAGAGGCTTGTGAAGATATCTTCGACGCCCGCGGCAATAAGCTACTGGCGAAAGGGGCGCAAATATCACGGTCACTACGGGAACGGCTCATTGTCCATAAACTGAAAAAGCCACTGGAAGCATGCATTTTTGTCGAGGGGGGCGTCAACGCGAAGTCGGTCATGCAATCGGCGGAGCGGGTACTGGGGTCGTCATCCGCCTTGGGCCACATTCTTAGCGTGACGCAGACGGACGGCGTGTCGCCAGTGGGTTTGCTGTCGCAGCTGAAATTTGGCAGCGCTTTGAGCATGATGCTTACGATCGCAGATCGTGAAGGCGGCAGTTCGCTGGACCATGCTGTGACGGTGAGCCTTTTGTCAATTGCGATTGCGCGAAAAGCCAGGTTGAGCCAGACCGACCAAGCGATTGCGGGCTTGGCTGGCTTGCTGCATGACATCGGCGAGCTGTATATCGATCCGGCCTTTCTCGGGAAAGGAAAGCGCTTGCTGCCGCATGAGTGGGCGCACATCGTCGTCCATCCGCACACGGGCATGATGCTGATTAATCAGCTCGAGTCTTATCCTCAAGGAGTTGGGCGTGCGGTTGCGGAGCACCACGAGCGCAGTGATGGAAGCGGGTATCCCCGCCGGCTTGCTGGCAATGCGATTAGCGCGCCTGGGCATGTGGTATGCATCGCCGAAACCGTGGCCGGCGTGATCGTGAAGGATCATCCGTTGGAGCGGGCTGCGCTGGCGCTGAAGATTATCCCTGGGGAATATGCTCGGGAAGTGGTTGCGGGCCTATCCGGGGCGTTCCGTGGGGGGAAACCTGCCGTACACGATCCCGACGAGCAGAATTATGGAGTGGGCGGCGAGGATGTTCCTAGACTAGTGGGAAGAATCGAGGCGGCGCTGCGCAGCAGCCAAGACATACTGGCGTCGTCTGGTTCCACGTCCACTCGCGCCAGGGAACTGCTAGCAGCAACAATCGTCCGCATCCAGCATGTACAGCGAGCAGTTGTGAGCACTGGGTTGGATCTCTCATTGGGCATCGATCCTGAAACGCTTAGCGGTGAAGATTTTGCGCTGATCTTCGAACGAAGTGTGGCCACGCGCGAAATACAATGGCATCTGCGGGACATCGCCCGCGACCTGGCTTTGCAGGACGTCCAGTCTGACGACAGGCTTTTGCTTACCCCGCTGATTAATTTGCTCGACGACGACTATTCACAACACGCCAAGCCGTCATTAACTTCGCATAGCGTGCCAGCTGTAGAGGCATGTCTTTAGCAGAATCAGGGCGTTGTTTAACCGGTCACGGAAGTGTGGGGGAAGGATGCCCGGGCACAGGTCTGGCTGATGGCGCAACCCGACATGGCAACAGCACGGGCACAGCTGGCGCTTTGGTAATGCGGCGCATTCATGAGCAACAGTGATGCTCAGACAAGCCGTGTTCCATGGCTTTCTGACACCTCAAGTACTGTGGCGCAGTCGATTCGGGCTCGAAAATTAAGCCTTTGCATCTTGCCGCATCGGAATGCGAGGCGATGTGAACGCCGGTACGAAACCGCCTCAATTTGGCGGCGTCTGCTGATCGTGGCATTTTTGCCACGGTTTGGTGGCCCGTCTTTTTCGTGGAATCTGTACTGTGGGTTGGTCAGGCCAGGCGCTTCGTACGGCGGTCATTACCGTCCAGTGAACAAAGTCGGTCGGGACCGCCCGTTGGCCGCTTCAGCCCCATTGCAGACATTACGGCCTATCACTTGCTGCAGAAAACAGCACAGAAATTTGTTCGAACAAGCTCGCGTTGCAGCCGATGGAACTTCACATCCACGAGCTCACGCATGGCCCCGACAGCCCCAAAACCGGGGGTGTCTCATGGCCAAGCGTGCGTGGGAATTGACCTCGTTACGGCTCAAATCTCCTCTGTGATCTAATCGTCAAGAAGAAACTGCAGGCAAGGGCCGCTCCTCGTGATAATCTTTTCCTGTGAGACTCAGAATGCAGCGCAATGTGTTGGTCGGCCTGTCTAAGGCTTCCTGCGTCTCCGGCCACACCGCCATGTCAGATGATAAAACCAACTGCGACGGAATATCAAATGAAGGTCGCTCGCTTAGAGCAATTTAACCTGCTCAATTTATTGGAAAGTGCCAGTATCGGTGTGGTCATTCATGCCACAGATACATCGGTTGTCTATGCCAATCCGACGGCCTTGCGCCTGCTCAGGCTATCTTATGATCAAATCATTGGAAAAGATGCGCTCGACCCCCAGTGGAAGTTCGTCGACGAACATAATATGACGTTGCCGGTCGATGAATATCCTGTCACCCGTGTGTCTAAAGGCATGCAGTCCATCCACAATCTAATACTGGGTGCTGTAGATAGCCAACACAATGAAGTCTCCTGGTTTTTCGTCAATGCTTACTTTGAAGGTGACAATAATAGCGATCACGGATTTATCGTCGTGAGCTTTACTGATATTACCGAACGAAAGCAAATGTTTTGTTTTGAGGACATCGTGCACGATACGCTTGATGTGGTCATTGTTACGGAGGCGGCATGCCTTGACCGTCCCTTGGGACCGAAAATAGTTTATGTGAACAAAGCCTGTGAAAAGTTAACTGGCTATAGTGCAGAAGAGATACGGGGAGAAACCCCACGGTTGCTTCAAGGGAAGGATACAGACCGGGCGACTCTCGATCGAATTCGTTCTGCGTTAGAACTAAAAATTCCTTGCAAGGAAAAGGTACTCAATTACGCAAAAAATGGCACGCCCTACTGGATAGACATGAACATCATTCCGCTCAAGAACCGTTTTGGGGAAGTCACCCACTTTGCTGCAATCGAGCGTGATGTTACTTCAGCAGTCCATTACGAGGCAGCCCTTGAGCAAAGAAACAGTGAATTGCGGGCCCTGAAGACGGAGCTCGAGAGCGTTCTTGATATGCGTACAAAAGCCCTGCGCCAAAGCAACATGAAACTACAACGCATCGCCCATGAGGATTCGCTGACGGGGCTTCCAAACCGCAAGTCTTTTATGGAACAAGGTGCTCAACATTTGGCCAGTGCGAGACTTCATAACTGCTGCATCGGCGTAGCGATCCTCGATGCCGATTATTTCAAGCGCATTAATGATGAATTTGGACACGACGCGGGTGATGAAGCCTTGAAGATTATCGCGCGAGTCATGCAACAAACGCTGCGGCCAGAAGATGTTATTGGCCGTATAGGAGGAGAAGAATTTGCTGTCTGCGTGCTCTCCACGAGCCGCATGAAGATCGAAGAATGCTTGTCGCGGCTTCGGGAGGCGATAAAGCATGCATGCGATGGCAAACCATTTTCCCCCCTGACCGTCAGCATCGGCCTGTGCTGCGTAAGCGGAACCTATCCTGATGATCTCGTCGAATTGATCAAGAACGCAGATATGGCGATGTACCAGGCAAAAAATGAGGGCCGGAACCGCTTGTCTTGTTTCGTGACGCCTCCTCGAGCGTCACCGTCAGATTAGTCACTCTCCCGGAAGCGCAAGTGAAGAATCGGTAGCAGTGAAATCGCCGCCCGCCGTCGACGGCGGGCGGAA
>JGI24770J26754_10000434_pt1 | contig 29681 bp, 30 predicted proteins | sample LakOneMetagenome_FD_26754 | JGI IMG/M metagenome (IMG submission 26754) | reverse complement strand
CCCTTGCCGCAATCCGCGCCGCCACCGCCCTGTGCAGGCGGGATAGCGCCTTCCTTGACGGCCTGATGGCCCAGCATGCCGCCGCACGGCCTGCGCTCCCGAAGGTCTGCCGTTTCCATGACGATGACGTGCAGGCTTTCGACCTGCCGCGCCCCGCCAACCCGGACAGCGACGGCACGTTCTATACCCCGTGGGACCGCAAGGAACTGGAGGACTGGAGCCTTTATCGCCGGGTCACAGGGGGAGAGGCCGCCAACCGCCGCCGCCTGGCAATCCTTGCCGCCCTCAAGGAATGGCGCGCGGAAGGCGACCGGCTTGAGGAAGCCATGGGCGTCACTGCCGCCGAGACGGCATGGGAAGCCCGCCTGCAGGAGATGGACGACGCCACCGAGCGCTTGGCGGGGCTTGAGGCCAACACCATGCAGGGCGTCCGGGTCAAGCTGGTGGCGCTGCACGAAATCGCCGCCTTCGAGAACATGGAACCCACCGAGGTTGGCGAGGACTGGCGCATCAACACCATGGCCTCCAGCATCCTGTCCGATCTTCTGCGCTTTGGAGGTCTGCAATGAGCAAGCCCGACTATTCTGCCACGCGGGTTCTGGAAGTTGTCCCGCCCAAGCATCTTGCCGCCATCGAGGCCATGCCGATTGCCGACCTTCGCGCGTTTCAGGACGTGATGCTTTCGATGGCCGACATGGCCATGGCCTATTGCAGCCAGCCACGGTTCGTTAGCTGCCCCGGCCCAAAAGGCTCCGTGGCGCCGACAGAAGCGTCCAACGTGCTTGAGGACATGATCGACCTGTTTTCCGCCTACGCCACGGCGGCAGTGGAAAACGCTGCTGCGTCGGAGCCGGTCACTGCCATGGATGCACACCACAAGGCTTGGACGCTGCTCCAGTATCACGCCAACCACACTGCCGACAATCTGCCAGCCTTCGTTGCCCTCGCCGCCGAAATGGCCCGCGATTGGGACGATGCGCGTGACCGTGACTAGATCGAGGAACACATCAAAGGCAAAGCGGCATAGGAGGCACGGATGCAAACCGATAGCGATGAAACAATCTTCGACGCCAGCGTGAAGCTGGAAACCGCCAACTCCCTGCTCCGCAGCCTGATCCTGATCTTTCAAGTCAGGGGAAAGTTCAGCGATGTGACTGATCATGATGTGATCAACGTGCTTTACGACATCATGGACCGGACCGTGGCGGCGGAAGAGGAACTTGACCGCATCTACGGATTGAAACCGGGCCAGCCAAAACAGGCCACCAAGAAAGCCGCCTGACACAATCCGCGGCGCTCGCCGCCATGGTGTGCGCCGGGATCGCCGTTGACGGAATCGCCTGCTATAAATACCCTTGTTCTGCAGCTCATGTCACTTTGCTTGCAAAGCGATTTGATGGGGGGTGCCGCACAGCTGTTGCCCATCTCAAAACAGAACTCTCCGTCCTGCCGCAATGGATATTCACTGATGGCTAGAGAACTTAGGTTTGCGGTGGGCGATCAGCAGCGCCTACGCTCAAGCGTCTGGAGAATGTGGGGAAATAGAGGGGACTTATACGTAGCCGCTAGATCGAGCGCCGGTGTTGGGAAATTCAGTTTCCACGCTTCCGGTGTTTGGCGCTTGGCGAGCGTTTCCAATGATCCACGGTCGGCAATGGACCGCTGGACTAGACCAGCCGCCACGGAGGACGGAATAGTGCGCGTCCTTATGATAATGGTTCCGGACTATGACGTACCTGACCCAATGCAAGACAGAAGGCCAACCGATAAACCGCTTATTCTGATCAGCGGCCCTGCCCGTGGTACTAAAACAATGTTGTTTACGCTGTTGGCACCACGAGCCTTCACAAAGGCGCATATCGAGGCCCTGCCCAGCCCCTCACCTTTGACCGTTCATGACCATATCCTTTTGGAGCGTGAGACAGCATGGCTGATTTCATATAGCTTGCCACTACTTCCCGCCGAAACAGCTTATATCGACAGAAACGTAAGCACGACGCGAATAAACATCCCCCACGGCATCGCCTTGGATCAAGTTTATTCTGCCGCATTTCTCTTGCAAAAGGATGACGGCCACACCCCATTATTTTATGACGTGCAGCTAGGGCGAGGAAACATCTTCATCAACGAACCGGCCTAGGCGGATTGTGTTGCTGATGACTCTGAAAAGCCCCTCCAGCGGCTTTTCGCATTTCCCGCTGCTATGGACTCTCCGCACCACAAAAACCGCCAGTGGACTCCGTAGGGTCGGGAAACAGCATTCCAGCGTGCCGCCTTAAATCTCCCCAGCCACAATCGCGCTCAGAAGCTCGACAAACGCTTCCGGCGCGCCCTTCGCCTTCTCCGTCAGGAAAGCCACTGTTCCTGCTTGGCCGCCAGGTTGGGCTAGCGCTTCATGGACCATGGCTTGTGCTTCAGCGCTCAAGCCGGATTGCTTCGATGACTGTTCCATCCATTGCCTCCTGGTGGGCTTTCTGTTCCTTCAAAACCGCCCGCAAGTGCGAGCGCAACTGTTCGAAATGGATATCGAGGCGCTTTGAGAGGGAGCGGAGCACGAACTGATCGCGCCAAAGCTCAACGATATCGGCGGGCAATGCGGGCGGATCGTCATGGGTGTTCTTTGTCATATTCTGCCGCGTAGTCGCGGCCTTCGCCGAAATGCTTGAGCGTGACAATGGGCGAGGCTCCTGCCTTATGCGCTGCTTCGTACTTCTCGCCATATTGCGGATCGTTGCTGTGAATCACAACAATGCCCACACCCGACTTCGCGGTTTTCTCCAGTTTCTCGACACGGTTTTCCAAGGCGCTCATTGTTGTTTCCTTTCGAGTTCAGCGATGCGGTTTTCCAAAGTCTCGGTTTCGATCATGCGGCGGTGGGTTTCGAGGATGACGGACAATTCCCGTGCCTCCTCCAGCGACAGGCCGCCATCTGCGACGGCGCGCAACACGCCGGCATGGACACTCAGCAGGCCCCCGGCCCCCTCAATACTCTCCGGCAAGGCGAACGTGACGTGCCGGGGTTGCGGCTGGGGTTTGGCATGGAGCAACGGAGCGGCAATGCGCGCGGCCTGAAGGCGTGCATCCACCTCCTGAGTGTCATCCCGCATAATGCGCAGCGCAAAGGTGCAGGGTGACTCGCCCTCATCGGCAAGCGCCATCAAGGCAACCGTCCGCCTGTTCGTGCTGCCCTTGGGGCGTCCACGTCCCGCACTTCCCGCCAAGCCTGATCCTCCGTCCCTCATTGCATCTGGTGCGGCGACACGAAAAACCCAAGTCCTGCCATGGTGTGCCCGCTGGCAGCCTCGAGAAAATTCCGCACTCGCGCCATCATCGCAGCGAGTTCCAGCATGCCATTACCGATCTGCGGAAGCGCGCTTTCGTCGTCAGCGCAACCGGCGATCATGGAACGCACGAGGTCCGCCACCTCTTCAGCCGCGCTGAGCGCCACCAAGGCGTCAAGGCTGGTTTCCGGAACCATCTCGGAAAATTGACGGCGATGCGCTACCATCCGCTCTATGGACGCGCTATCGATTTCACCGGACTGCAAATAAAGGGGAAGCCACCTGTGACACTCGGCATCCATCGCCCGCGCAATGGCAAGGAAAGCGCTTACGTCCGGCCGGGAATGAGCCGATGACAGAGGCCAGATTTCATGCCCTGTGTTCGCTGACGTTCCCGTTTGCGATGTGGGGCTACTGGAAGGTGCTTCACTGGATCGGTCTATCATATGGCCTCGCCGCTCTCTGGCTGGTGTTCGGATCACTGATGGGAGTCGGTTTTTTGCTCTGGCTCAGGGAGCGGCGTTCTGGCGCTGCTGCGGAATGGCAAGACGTGTCATGGGTCGAAGTAGAAGATCCAAAAGAGATTCAGCCGCCGCCGCGCTCTCTTTCCGCGCCGCGCGATCAGACGCCTTCCCGACCAGCGCCTTGACGATCCGGTCCCGGTCGCCGCTCGTCTGAGTGAGCATGTCGGCGACCGCACCAGCCAGCTTCTCGTTCCCGCCGCCACGGTTCAGCAGCGCATTCACAATGCGCCGGAGGCCAACACCGCCTGCCGCCGTGGCCCCAGCAGCAGGCCCGCCCATCATGGAGCCACCTGCGAAGGCGCTGCCCATGTCGCGGATTGTATCCTGATTGGCGGACAGAACGCCTGCCTTGCTGCCGGTGGCCCAATCCTTCGCCGCTTCGGTGATAATGGCGGTGCGGCTGCCCCGGTGCGGCTCGATGAGATTTGAGGTATCGGAGAACGTCGCCTCGCGGTCCAGCGCCTTTGCGAGGCCGCTGGATTTTTCCTCACCCAGAAGCCGGGCAATCTTTTCGGTGTTCCAGTCGCGGCTCGTGGCCCTGTCAACCGCAGCGCCGGGATCGCGGAGGCCATTTCCAACAATGCGCTCCAGTTCCGCCCGCGTTCCTTGTCCCACCATGTCCTGCTCTGCGGGCGTCATGGCATGGAGCCGCGAGGCAAGTTCCGAAGGCGTCACCGCGCCGGTTCCGCCCTTGAGCAGTTCCTTGCGCCCGAAGTCATATGCGCTCTGCTGGCGAGAGAGCGGCGCGTGGGCGGCGTCGGCTTCAGCAATGCCGGGCACATGGGCCTTGAGAACCTGATCGATCTCTGCCCTGATCTGTTTGATTGTGCCCTGTGTTGCGCGGTCGGCGGGTGAGAGCATGGCTTGCGCGCGTGAGCCATAGACCACCTGCGCGTCGAGCGACTTCCGCAGATCGAGAAGGCGGGAGGCCGTGAGTTCCGGCGAACCGGCACTGAAAGCATCCGCCACCTGGGCGCGGACGCTCTGTGCCAGATCGCGGTTGCCTTTGGACAGCGATTCCGCGCTGGCTCCAAGGCTGGCGAGGATTTGCTTTGCATCCCCTTCCGCGATCTGCGGTGCTCCGGAGAGTGCCGTGCGATAGGCGGGGCCGATTCCAGCCTTGGCCGCCTGGGTGGCGGTCAGCACATCGTAAGGATCGGAAGCCGGACCGAACGCAGCATCGAGGGAAGTCCTCACGCGTCCCGGCCCTGCTGCGCGGCGATCCGCCAGGCGTTCCGCCATCATCGTCCCGGCATCGGTACTCGCTCGCGCAGTGCCGGCGGCCTCGACCTGGGCGAGGTCAGCGATCATTCCATCGGGGCCAAGTTCGCCCAGCTTGGAAGCAGCCTGTTGCGGCGACAGTCCGGATTTTTGCAGCATGTCGAGAATGACGCCCTGAGCCTTTGCAGGCAGCCCACGCGAGGCAAGCGCCTGCGAAACAGCATTCCACCCCGCACCCACGGCTTTGCCAATCAGGGGCGCCCCGGCACCCAAAGCACCGTTCAAGGCTGCACCCCAGCCCGCGTTTTCAAGGCGGTTTTCAAGTCCGCCTTCGCCCGAACCAAAGCCATATGCTCCGCCTTGGACCGCGCCTGCGCCGCCGCTCATCAGCATCTTGCCGCCCAGCCCGGCTGACGAACTACCGCCTGTCAGGAAAGCAGGCGCAACTGCCCCTGCCACCTGTCCGCCGAAATACGATTTCGGATTTTCGGCCTGCGCAATGCGCGCCGCTTCGCGCTGCTGCCAAAGAGCTTGATCATAGGTCCGACCGCTAGTTGCGGCGTCGAGCGCAGCGGCCATTTCATCGCCCGCGCCCCACGACAAGGTATCAGCAGCGCCCATGATGCCAGACACGGTGCGAGAAGGGCCGGGAGAAAGCTTGCCGCCAGAGCGCACTGCCGCTTGTTCCCCGGTTTCGCCAGCCATGGGCTTCTGGATTTCTTGAGCAAGAAATTTGCCCCACGGATCGCCGGGCTTCGCTGCCCGATAGGCGTCAACGATCTGGGCATGCGTCATGCCAGCGGCGCGACGGGCAAAATCCTGCGGGTTGCCACCGCCGATGTCCTGATCCGCGCCCCACCAATCCTGCGGCGGAGCGACAGTTTGATCCTTGGTCCAGAAGTCAGCCATCAGTTTTTCCTCCGGATCGAGCCATCGGGAGCCTGATATTCCGCACCGCTCGGCAGAGCGTCGTAAGCTGCCTTGTCCCGGATGACGGGACGGCCCGCGCTCTTCTGCCGGAGCTTGGCAATTGCGGCCTCATCCGAACTGAGGCTGTAGACGTCGCGGGTGCGCCTGATCTGATCCGGAGTGAACTCAGGCGAAGATTGCAAGTCCTGCTGATCGACCTGCGGGGCCTGCACATTGGCGCGCGCCGCCAGCTTGTCGATGCCCGTCTGCAAGGCATCGCGGAAATCGCCCAGCGCTTGCCGGAAGTCCCCTTCGCTCTGCGCGGTGTCCATTCGGGCCAGCGCATCCGTGGCTTTGTCGCCCTCCACATTCGTGATTGCGCCGCCGCCCTTGAGCACGGAATAAGCACTGAGGAACGCCTTGCCACGAAGCTGACTAAAGCGCTGCCGCACCGCATATGCGCCGGGGTTCCACACACTCATCATGGCGTCTGGCATGCGGCCATCAATGGGGCCAACTGCCTTATCAAGGTTCGGGTCTTTCAAAACCTGATCGATCTGCTGCAACGTGCTGCGCGCCTCCACCATTGATGGACCAAGCTCAGCAAGAGCATTGCCTTCGATATCGCCCTGTGCCTTGTCAGACGCCGCCTTCTTGAGGTTCTTGGGGATGCGCTGCACCACCTGGCCGGAGCGATCCGTGATGCCCCAGCTGTCGCCCAAATCAATTTTGTCCACGCCGGGCGTGAGCGTCACGCCATCGGGCATTCCCGCCTCGACAAGGCCACCATTCTCGCTAGGTTGGAGAATGATCTGCTTGCCGTCCTTCATCCCATAGATCGGATTAAGACCGAGCTTTTTGCGCGAGTCAGGATTGAGGGCGTCTTTCGTGTCTGCCTTCAACTTGGCGATCTGGGCTTGCTTGTACTGATCATCGAGAGTCTGCGAGGCGCTGTTGATGTGTCGCGTTTCTCCAGTCTTGCTGTTGAACAAAACACCGCCGCTTTCCTTCCACTCGCCGCTATCCAGCTTCTGCTTGATGACGAATTGCAGGATCGCGCCCTGTGCCTCGTTGAGGCGAGGATTGGAGGCCAGTTCCAGGATTTGCGACATCGGCATGCCGCTGACCTGCTGGACCGCCCCTTGCATCATCTGCTGCTGCGACATGCCTGCAACGTCTGCGGCCTGCTTTCCAACTGCGGCCTGCACCTGCGGGTTCGATGTGTCTTGAGACGGGCCAAGCATGGCTCCCCGCACGCCGGACTGTTGCAGCATGGCGCGGTTGCGGGGATCGGTGACGCCGCCGTCCCGGTTGGCAGCGGTCAGATTGGTCCGCTGGAAATTGGTCAAGGGCTGCTGGACCGGCTGCTGCATCGGGGGCGTTGCGGCGGGAATGACCTGCGGCTGGGGCGTGGGCTGCTGCACTGGGGGCGCAATGCTGGCCGGGCCGTTGAACGACATGCCCATGGGAGGCTGGGCCGTGGCAGGCGTGTCAGCGGCGGGTTGGACCGTAGGAGCGCCGTTGGGCATCGTCCGATAGCCGAGAATGCGGCTCACCGGATAATTGCCCATGCCAACTGCATCACTGTGGTTGCCGCTCAACAGGCTGATCGACTGGCCGTCCGGGGACATGCTGTCGAAAAAGCCCACATGTCCTTTCGTTGGATCGGAACCGCGCGAGAGCACGACAACATCGCCACGGTGTGGAGTGTTCGTCGGACTGCCCCAGTTCAAGAAGGATCGCGCGGCGCTTGACCCCGTGCCCTTAACCCCAGCCTGCGACAGGGTTGCGTTGACGAAATCGGCGCACCATGCCCGCGTTGTTGGATCGATGTTCACGCCGCCGGTCTTGAGATAGTCCATCAGCGCCGCTTTGTGAGCATACTCGCCATTGCCGATCTGGCCCGACGCTAGAGACCACGGGCTTTTCAGCATGGCCGTCGCGGTCTTGTCCGCCTGATCGTGCGTCAGCCCGCCTGCACCGGACGCAACTGACGCCAGCGCATCCTTGCCAGTTCCACCCGGCAGCGCATCGGTGCCAGCGCCACCCGTTACGGCAGGCGCTGAGGCTGTTTCACGTGAAGCAGCGGGAGCCGTCAGCATCTGCGCAACGCTGGGCTTCTGCGGCGTCGTGGCCCCATCGAACATGCCGCCAACCTTGGACGCGAACTCCTTGCCGAACTGCTGGTCCGCCGCCTTGTCCTTGGCATTGAACAGCGCTGCCATGATGCCGCTTCCAAGCCGCTCAATGCCCTCGCCCAGCGATGCAGGGGCCGTGCTGCCAGCCTGTTCCATGAGCGACTTGGCAATGGCGCGTTTCCGGGCCAGTGACTCTGCGGTTTCGTTTGTATCGCCGCCGAAGAGGAAGCCTGCCATTGTGGTTTTCCTGTTGGATTGGAGGAATTAAATAGGCGCGGAAATTCCAGCTGCCCTTGACGCAATGAAGCTGCGGAGCGATTCCACCGGCACAACAACCCGCGTGCCGATCTTGACCGAAGGAATTTCCTTCTCTCGGATCAGGATGCGCATCTTGGTTTGACCAATGCCGATCATCTTTGCCGCCGTGATGGGCGGCACGGCGAGAGGTTCGGGGTTATCCTTGGGCCGAGCTTCAATCATGATTTTTCTCCGCTGCGCTTTCCGGCGTTATCCGGTGTCGCGCTATGAATGCCAGCGATAGAAAATGCGGGGAGAGTCACTTGAGCGTGTTGCGTGACGCTCGCTCGAATTATCAACGGGCGTTCGATTGCCGTTCAACGAGAATGCAACGCTCGTTGACGCTCCACGGAGGCTTTTCAACGACTTGGCTCCGGAGTAGCTATCGCCTAAGTGAGAGCAAAGCATCCGCCAGCTTTTTTTAACGTTCGCTATGCGTCGGCCTGGCAAATTCCGTTCAAAATGCCCCGCACAAGAAGGTTCTGAGCGGCCTTTCCGCATCTTCCTCCAGAGCCTCTTCTGCCAGACACGCGCTCCGAATCAGCAGAAGCAAAAAAAGCGTGCGTCTCGGTTTTTGTTTCTATTTCGGTTTTGGTCTAGGTCTCTATCTCCCTTTCGGTCTCTGTCTCGGTCTCGGTCTCTGTTATGTCGGGCATATGGGGGGTGGGTGGGGACACCATGGGGGGTGTCACCCTCTGTTGCTGAGATAATTGGTGCGCAGCCGATCGGGGAAGTTCGCGACTCCGCTGGCCTTGGTCTTGCGGCTCGCCTTTNCCAGCCGGTCCCGCTCGACTTCCTCCCACGCGGCCTCAGCATCGGCAATGGCGTCGGTTGCAAGCTTTTCAGATTGCAGCCTCTCCAATTGCCGGACAATACCTGTGAGGTGATCTGTCGTGGCGGGCGGGTTGTGCCGGAACCATCGCACGATGCGCACCTCGCTTGTGTCCGCGTCGAACTGAACAAGGTCGGCGTCGATCAAGGCAGTTCTGGCCGCAACATACCTGTCCACAGGCCAGCGCAAATCATCACAGGCATAACCGTTCGGAAGCCGATAGCAGCCTGCGCTTGTCTGGTGCGAATTGGTGAGCAGGTATAGGTAGAGATACCTCGCATCATCCGATGCGAGGCTGTTGAAGCGTTTGGACTGCCACAGGTTGGGACTGACCTTTGAATACTCTCTCAAGGTTGCCTCCCTTCCTGCATGTCACGGCACAGAGAATTGAGCGCGGCCAGGATTTCCGGCAGCGCCTCCTCCTTGATCGCGAAGCCGTCACGACCCGGGCGATATTCGCCCGAGTCCTTGTCGAGATACCACACGCGCATGCTGAGCAGGCGGCGGCCTTTGAATTCGCTGCGCTCGATCTGCAATCGCTCGCGGGAGTTCTTTTCGATGATGAAGGGTTTAGCCATGGACGTTGCCCTCCATCATTGCCTTCGCCTTGCGCCGGAGCGCGTATTTCCTCGTCGCGATTTTGTTGCAAGCTTTGCAGTGCCGGCGGCGCAAATGGCGGTAGGTGTTTTCAGGACTGAACGGGTGTCCGCGATGGCATGCTGTCCGCTTGGCATTGTGAATTGCAGCATGTTCCGTCGCCGTCACGGGGAGTAGATGTTCCGGATTCACACAGCCGCGAGTTTCGCATTCGTGATGAACCTGAAGTTCTGGACTCAGTGGGCCCTTCACTACATGGGCGACAAGCCGGTGAAGCTGGTGAAGGTCTCCGAAGGCGTGCAGACGTGCGTAGCCATCACGGTCCTTTCGCCCAAGCCAGACCCAGCAGCCGTTCTTGTGAACGCGTACACGGCGCTTGACGCGCTCAAGAAACGCGGCGGCTTCGTCGGGAGAGAGAAGCGGGATGTTAGCCATGGCGCTTCACCTCCACGCGAAGGTTCTCATCAACAGTGTAACGCTGAATCGGCACGGCACGGTGGCGCGATGCCATCTCTAGAAAAGCGACACGGCGGTTGATTTCTTCAGGGTGTTGTGGCAGAGGTTTCATGTGATCAAACCTTGTTTGATTGCGAGCCGGTCAAGCTCATTGCTACGAAAATTAAAGGCCGCCCGGCGGGAACCGGTGCGGCCTTTCTGTTAGGCGGCATATCGCGCCGCCTTCGCGTTTTCGATGAGGGCGGAAAGTTCAGAGCGAGGCCAGCGAGAAAGGCTGCCGAGCTTGACGGGTGGCGGGACTTTCTTGAGACGCACCCAGCGATGGAAAGTCGGCACGGCGCAGCCCAAGAACCTTGCGGACTCTCGATCTGTGAACAGGGGATCGTCTGGCTCTGCGGTGATATCGTTGATGTCGGGCATTTGTTTTCCCACACAATTGCCAGAGATGGTTCTGGCTAAACCGCTATCAGCCGGGATTGGCGTGGATAGTGTGTGAGTTTATGCGGCCCGCATTCGCACGTTAAAAGGAGGCCGATTTATCGAACGATGCGAAAAACACAAATAGTGACACGAAAAATGAGGGCCCTATTTTCGTGCGGAAACCAGTGCTTTTACGAGTGCCTTCCTCGTTTTTAGCTTGAAAAATGGATCATCGACACTGTGACGCGGCGTTTGAAGCCCGGCCATCGCCCTATCGTAGCGCGACTTCAAGGCCGTGGCTTTGAGCCCGCGCCACGGCCCGGCCCTCTTGACTAGCTGTTGGCATGCAAAGAGCGACGTTTTCCCGCTGCCAGTAAATTGCCACACCGCACACAATAATTGTGCGGAGTCATCTTTGGTTGATCCTCGTTTTCGGCCTTTTCGCTTCAATTTCTTTGCGTCGGCATCAGTGAAGCCGGGCACGAAATCTTGCGCTAGCAGGATCAATAGCCAAGTTGTCCAGTCCTTCGGCTTTTCTGTCTCTCCCGCATAGTGTTTCCAAAGCGCATTCACGCGCTCTAACAATTGTTCCTCGCGAGATGCTTTTATATTTTGCTTCAGTACCAGTCTTTCTGGCTCCGGAACGCCTGCGAATAGTAGGTCTACATCTTCTTCCAGCGGAACGTTCATCGGTTGAAGCAATACGCCATTCATTTTTCGTCCCGAGAATGGCGTTGGGATTTTCGGCTTTGTCATTTCTGTTTTCCCGCTACCAGCTTCAGCACCTGGCCGCCTTGGCCGGTGACATGCGCCGCCCAGCGCTCCATCAGCGGTTTGCGCTGTTCCAGAAAATCGGTGCGCCGATAGGCCCGCTCGACCTTCGAGCCGACGACATGGCCGAGGATGGTCTCCGCCACCGCGTCTGGCGCGTCCGTTGCTTCGGCCAGCCAGTCCCGCAGTGAAGAGCGGAACCCATGCGGGCGGGCATCCAGACCAGCGCGTTCCATGAATCGCGCCATGGTGGCATCGGAAATCACACCGCGCTTCACTGAGGGAAAAAGGAAGCCGCCACGCGCCAGCGGCAATGCCTGCCTGATCACGTCCTGTGCTTCCAGCGACAGTGGCACGCGGAAGGCTTCCGTCTTGCCCTTCTTGCCCTTCATGCTTTCTGCCGGGATGGTCCATACCTCGCCGTCGATCTGATCAACGCGAATGAAGCGCAGCGGCTTCGAGCGCACGCCGGTGAGGATCAGCAGGCGCAGGGCAAGATGCGTGATGCTGCCGTCATTGAGACCGGCATAGAAGGCAGGCACATCCCGCCATGCCATCGCCGGGATGTTCTCCGGCTTGTGACGGGTCTGCCCCAACAGCGCCTTGGCCTTCTCGCAGACCTGCATATCAACATTCAGGCCCAGCGCGGCGGCATGCTTCACGACGATGCCCAGCCGGTTCAGCGCCTTGCGCGCCGTCTCCGCCTTGTCGTGCCAGATCGGTTGCAATGTGTCGCGGATATCGACCTGATCCAAATCGCTCACCGGCACCTTGCCCAGCTTCGGCAAGATGTGCAGCTTCAACGGGGAAAACCATCGACCGGCCTTGCCATCGCCGCGCAGTTCGGCCTTGCGGGACGCAAAGGCGTCCTTGGCAACATCTTCGAGGATGTGAAGGTTCTTGGCGGCGTCCCGCTTCTGGCGCTCGCGTTCCTTGATCGGGTCTTTGCCGTCCTTGGACATGACGCGCCAGGCACCGGCCTTGCGGCGGGCGTCCTGCAACGACACGTCCGCCATGGAGCCAAGGCCCATCTCGCGGCGGCGGCCATGGACCGTGACGCGGAGAACCCACTTCCCCGAATCCTTGTCGGTCTTGACCAGCCACAGGCCATTGCCGTCCGCATATTTCCCGGCGGGCATCTGTTTCACGGCAACGGCGGTCAGTCTGTTCAGGGCGCGCGGCAAATCGGTCCACCTTTCAGTCCACCCCGCAAATGTAGCATGGGATGAAACTTGGATATAGGTTCCGATAGCGCCTGATCCCAGAATATCGAGTGATTCCAGCAGTCGGGCCGGAAGGGTGATCGCTGGCGATAGTTAGCGAGTTTTCCTGATATTTAAATCAGGTGCCCCCTGGCAGCACCATTTCAATTCAGATTTTGCTGGTGTTGCGGGATATTCCTGGTCAGCGCTGTCTGCGCTCAAGACCTGATCTTCTTGCCGCAGCCGTTCTCCGCCAAAGCCATACCCATAATGTTCCGTGGACGCCGCATAGGCCATACCGCCGGCAGGCCCGCAAATTGCATCATAAGACGCTGATTTTTCGGCATATTTATCTTTGAATTGACTCCAAGGCACGTGTTAAAATATGGTTAATTGGGGGCTTCGACGTCGGTAGATTGAGGAGACCTATCATGATCGCAAAGAGTGTTTTGACGGCGGTTGTCATTCTTGGCGGAATGCTTGCCACCCCGGTTCTTGCAAACACGCTGGACGAGGTCGATGTCTATCAGATCGGCGCCACCGGTAGCCCGGCGCTTGATCCTGGCGGCACTAGTATTGGCGGCGCCCCGACCATCTCTTGGACTCATAACGTATCGGATCTCACTGGGCCCTTCACCTTGTCGATCGTTGCTGAAGGCATTGACACAGGCGAAAGTGACGGAGTCTACGTCAACAACAATTTTGTTGGATATCTGACCCAACAGGGTTTCTATAGCGGCGCCTTTAATCTCAATCCCGGCCCTGGCGCTTTGCCCGGGATCACGGCTTTGACGACGTCGGTCTTTGACGTAACGGCCTGGATCGTGCTGGGACTAAACGATATTCGCGTTGTCGTTGATCCGAACAATTGGGTCAATGAGATCGAAACGTCGACGCTGTCAGCGGTCCCGATTCCGGGCGCCCTGCCGCTGCTGGTCACCGGCCTTGCGGGTGTCGGATATATTGCCCGCAGAAAAGCCCGCGCGGCCTGAACGGAATATTTTTTACCCATGCAACAGGCCGGACAGAAATGTCCGGCCATTTTGTTTTTGCTTACAACGCCGTCAGCCCGCCGCAGGCACCACCGTGCGGCCCATCGGCCACAGCGCGAGCCCTGCGAGTTTGAGATGCGCCCAGGCAAAGGGCAGGCCGATGATGGTGATGGCCCACATGACAGCCGTCACTATATGCGCAAGCGCCAGCCACCAGCCTGCGAACACCAGCCACAGCAGATTGCCGATGAAGCCAAGAGGGCCGGTGGCAAGGCCCGAATCCTCGCGCGGCACCACGCGGTTACCGAAGGGCAGCAGCGTGTAATGAGCGATTTCAAGCGCCGAGCGCGCCCAGGGAAGCCCGATGATGGTGATCGCCATGATCACCGCCGCAACCACCCAGGCCGCCGCCATCCAGATGCCGCCGAACACGAGCCACAGAATATTGAGGATGAGTGACATGCCGATCTCCACTTTGCCGTCATATGGGAGATCAAGGTGCCCGCTGCAAGTTTGCCTTTTCCATAACAAGCCAATGCCGCTCGTCTCCTGAAACGGGCTGTGCCAGACTGCGCCGCATGAGCCACTGGCAAAAATATCCCGCGCAATGGAACACGGTGGGGCCGCCGCTCCGTACGAGCCCGGAGGTGGTGTTCCTGATGCAGGACTTGACCGGCCATCCCACGGGCCGTGTCCTGCTGCTGGGCGTGACGCCGGAACTGGCGGCGGGTTTTCCCCGGCTTCTCGCGGTGGACAAGAGCCCGGACATGGTGCGGCGGGTATGGCCGGGTGACAGTGCCGAGAAGACAGCCATCGTCGGTGACTGGCTGGAGATCGATGAACCGCCGCAGAGTTTCGCGGGCGTGGTAGGAGACGGCAGCCTCAACAATGTCGCGTGGCCGGATGAGGTGAGCCGGCTGTCGCAGCAGGCGCTCAGGCTCCTCCGCCCGGGTGCGCGCTTTGCCTGCCGCCTGTTCGAGCGGCCCGCTCATCCCCTGTCATGGAGCGATCTGGCGCGTGCCGGAACGGAGCCCGCCACCGTGAACTTTCATGCCTTCAAGTGGCAGCTTGCGATGCGGATCAGCGAAGATCACGGCGCCACATTGCCGGTAACCTCGATCCTGCATCATTTCGAACGCCTGTTTCCCGACCGCGACGCGCTGAGCGGGAGAACCGGCTGGCCGCGCCGGGCAATCGACACCATTGACGTCTATCGCGGATCGCCGCTGGTTTATTGTTTTCCCAACCGCGCGGAATTCCTGCGCTGCATTCCCTCCGGCGCGGCAGACATAACCTTCACCCCCTGCGGAACCTATGACCTGGCGGAGTGCTGCCCGGTGCTGAGTTTCTCAAGCCCAAGATGATCCGCTACACGCTCATCCTCATTCATCGCGGGCCCGAATATGAGCGCGATTTCCGCGAGATCGCTCAGAAGGTGGTTGATCTCGATGACACCATCCGCGTCTATTATTGTTCCGTTCAGGCCGTGGACGATCTGAATCCCGCCGCCTGGCAAAGGCCCACGCTCGTCGTGGCCTTGCAGGATACGTTCCACCTGAGGGTCAAACGCGGCACCATCCTGCGCAACTTCCCGATCCCCAAGCTCACGCAAACCGAACGCGCCCGCCGCGCCGGCATCCGCGTGCCATATACGCTGCCCTTCAAATTCGGCATGATGATCGATCCCATCCTGTTCGGGCCGTTCGTGATCCTGAAGCCCATGACGCTCACCTCGACGGGGAAGGGCGTGCATCTCTTCCGCCGGGCGCGGGCCGAACAGATTCATCCCCGCGATTTTCCGGTGGATCACCCGATCCGCAACGATCCCGAAGGCTATATCGTCCAGCGCTATGTCGACACCGGCGATCACGTCACCTTCAACCGGCTGCTGACCTTTCTGGGCGAGCCTATCTATGCCGCCAATGGCGGGCACACGTCGCTTCGCCCCGCGCTCGATTCACCGGATGAAGTTCTGGAACATACGACCATCTCGGTGCAGGGTATGGGATTGCAGCGCCGCTGGGGCGTCGATGACGACGTGATGGAGATGGCAAAGGCGGTGGGGAAGACCTTCGCGGAAATTCCCATGCTGGCGGTGGACATCATCAAGGAGGCGCGCACCGGCCTGCCCTATTTTCTCGAATGCAATCCCGGCGGCAACACCTGGCATTTCTCATCGCTGCAGGAGGGCGGCATCAAGATCAGGCTGATCCTCGGCAATGAGAAGAAGAACGGCCGCAAGCTGGCGCTTGAACTGGGGCGGCGCGAAATGATCGAGCAGACCGGGGCTTTCGATATTGTCGCGCGGGCGCTGGTGGAAAAGACCCATGCACTGGCGTCGTGAAGGCTAGGCCATCCAGTTCCGTTTCCTGTTCCGGCGGCCGATATAGCCAATCCCCACAATGCCGCTGAGCAGGAGCAGGGCCGGCGGCGGCAGCGGAACGGCGGTGATCGAGACATTGTCGATGAAGCCGCCGAGGGAATTGTCGATGGCGCCGATCGAATCGAAGCCCAGCGAGTGGGTTCCGGCATTCAGCGTCACGATCACCGAGACCAGCGACCAGCCCGCGGGTGAAACGCCATTGGCGGTAGCAACCGTGGTGCCGTCGATCGTGGCATGCACGAGATTGTCGCCCGCCGTCGAGGTGCGCGGCTGATAGAAGAATTGCAGCAGATATTTGCCCGTGAACGTGGTGGTGAAGCTCTGCGTGATCGAGCTGATGCCGTCGCTTTCAAGCTCGAGATATTTGGTGCCGTTGGCCGCCGAAGTGACGGTGTTGTTCTGAACCTCGATGCCATGATAGCCGGACACGGTTGTCCAGCCGCCGGGGAGCGAGGTGTAGATGTCCCAGCGGTTGCCGCTGCTCAACTGGTCGAGGGCAATTCCGTTCATGGTGCCGACGCGGCTGTCGACGGTTTCAAAGCTGCCGTTGGAAATGAGATTGGCGTGCGCGGAACCGCTTGCGGCAAGAAGCGCAAGGACAAGGAAAGCGATCCGCTTGAGGCTCAGCATCTTGAAGTCTCGATCCCGTGAAGCCGCCACATCCTGAGGCGCCGCGTACATGAGGATGAGATAGGCGCGAAACGCATAAAAAGCCGTTCAAGTTCGCGCGCATCGTATTTTTGGGTTAAAGGCAAGTTCCTGAAAACCATAACGGCGCGGAAAGACGGCTGACGCACCGGAAAGAAATTCACCGGCAATTTGGGCGCTTTGTTTACTTGCGTGAATCCGGGGTTCCGCTTCTCCGGAACCCCGGGCCATGTCAGTGGGGTTACTGGTTCATGACCGCGAGCTTCAGTGCATCGCGGATGGTGTAGAACATGTCCGTCTGGTCGGTAAGCCCGGCGAAATTCGCCGCCCACGGCCCATAGGCTGCGATCCGGAGCTGCGCGCCGGTGTGGCCCTGCGAGTCGGTTTCGGAATTGCCGTAGCTGACCGACATGACCGCGCCATCCCTGGTGAGCAGCGCCTCGGTAAGGCCGGGGGCCTTGGTGTCGTTTTCGACGATCTGGCTGGAATGGGCATGATCGGCGGTGACGATCACCAGCGTCTTGCCATCCGCCTTGGCGAAGGCGAGCGCCACCTGCACGGCGGCATCGAGATCAACCGTCTCGCCGATCTGGCCGCACGGGTTGGCGGCGTGATTCTGCTTGTCGATCGAAGCGCCTTCCACCTGCAGGAAGAAGCCATTGGGATTGGCCTTGAGCAGGTCAATGGTCTTGGCCGTCATGGCGGCGAGCGAAGGCTGTGAGGCGGGCCGCTCGGGATTGGCGGTGCAGGTGACAGGCGGCTGGTCGAGATTGCCGTGATAGCTGGCCTTGGGTCCCACCAGGCTGACCGGCATGTTGCCGGGCGCGAAAAGCCCCAGCAGCGGCTTCGCCTGATCGGCCGTTGCAATGGCCGCCAGTTCATCCGCATTGGTGACGACGGCGAAGCCGCGCGCCTTGGCCTGATCGAGCAATGTCTTGTCTTTCCAGTCGCCGGCCTTCGCCGTTTCGCCGAAGGTCTTGAGGCCGCCGCCCATGGTGATGTCGGCGCGGGTGTTCAAAAGCTGTTCGGTGATCGAACCCAGACCACCGTTTTCGAGTGCATTCTTCGGGCACTTGGCTGATGTGGCTTCGGGGCCATAGCAGGCGCGCAACGACACATGGGCCACCTGCACGGCAGGCGTGGCATCCTGGATTTCAGATGTGGTGATGTCGCCGGTGGCGAGGCCCTTGGCCTTGGCCAGTTCAATCAGTGTCTTGTGCGGCGCTTCGTGGATGTCAACGCCGATGGCGTTGTTGTAGGTCTTGACGCCCGTGGCCCAGGCGGTGCCCGAGGCGGCGGAGTCCGTCACGTAGCTGGGCTTGCCGTCCTTCTCGAGCGCGTAGTGCGTGTACTGACCCGTGACCGGCAGCGCGTCGATGCCCTTGAAGAAGCCGCCCGCCCCTTCGGCGTAATTGCGCGCCACGGTGATTTCGGAATCACCCATGCCATCACCGATGAGGAGAATGACATTCTTCACTTCGCCGCCCTGAATGAGGCTGCGGAAAGCCTCCGTCGCATCGCCCTTCAGGCGGCGGGCACCTCCGGGCTGGCTCATGTCACCCTGGGCTGAACGCGTGAGATAGGCATCATCGGCAAGGGCTGCACTGCAGGCAAACGCCGAGAGCGCCGCCGTGGCGAGAATGGGAAAGCGGAATGACCGAAACATCGGAAGCCTCCTTCAATATGGGAACGGACGCTTTCTGCGGAGGGGCCGTTACCATCGCATGACGGGAGGCTGACATTCAAATGACAGCGGCGGCCATCGCGGACGGCCGCCGCTCACATGCTTCGGAATGCCCGCGTCAGCTCTTGTGATGAACCTGGGCCAGGCCATAGACCGGCGTTGGAATGCCTTCCTTGCGGGCCTTGAGCTGCAGCGCGAGGAATTGCGAATAGTGGCGCGACTGGTGCAGGTTGCCGCCATGGAACCACAGGTTTTCCTGTTTCGTCGGCTTCCACATGTTGCGGAGTTCGCCTTCCCACGGCCCCGGGTCCTTGGCGGTATTGGAGCCCAGCCCCCAAACCTTGCCCACCTTATCCGCAACCTCCTGCGAAATAAGCTTCGCCGCCCAGCCGTTCATCGAGGAATAGCCGGTGGCATAGACGATGAGGTCGGCGGGAAGCTCGCTGCCATCGGAGAAGAGAACCGAATGCGGCCTGATCTCTTTCACCGAGACGCCGCTTTTGAGCTTGATGGTGCCATCGGCAATCATCTCCGACGCGCCGACATCAATGTAATAGCCCGATCCGCGCCGGAGATATTTCATGAACAGGCCCGAGCCGTCATCGCCCCAGTCCAGCATGAAGCCGCGGCTTTCCAGCCGCCGGTAGAAATCGGCATCGCGCCGCGCCATCTCCTTGTAGGCGGGGATCTGCACCTGCGGCAGCACCTTGTAGGGGAGCGACGCGAAGATGAGATCGGCGGTGTTGTGGTCGATGCCGTTCTTCACCGCCTGTTCGGAATAGAGGGCGCCCAGCCCGACCTCCATCAGCGTGCCTGACTTGACCACATGGGTTGAGGACCGCTGCACCATGGTGACATCGGCGCCCGCCTCCGCCAAAGCGCCGCAAATATCATGCGCCGAATTGTTGGAGCCGATGACGATCACCTTCTTGCCAGCACAGGCATCAGGCCCGGGATGGGCGCTGGAATGATGCTGTTCGCCTTCGAATGTGTCCATGCCGGGATAGTTCGGCATGACGGGAACGGAAGCCTGCCCCGTGGCGAGCACGAGATGGGTGGGATGAAGCGTCATCGGCTGGCCGCCCCGCGTGACATGCACGGTCCAGCGCTTCTTCTCTTCGTCATAGGAGGCGCTGTCGCAGGTGGTGGAGCCCCAGAAGTTCAGCTCCATCACCTTGGCATACATTTCCAGCCAGTCGCCGATCTTGTCCTTGGGCGAGAACACCGGCCAGTGATCGGGGAAGGGCAGATAGGGCATGTGGTCGTACCACACGGGGTCATGCAGGCAGAGCGACTTGTAGCGCTTGCGCCAGCTGTCGCCGGGTCTCGCGTTCTTTTCGATGATGAGGGTGGGAACGCCAAGCCGCTTGAGCCTGGCGCCAAGGCCAAGCCCACCCTGTCCACCGCCGATGATCAGCACATAGGGCTCTGTGGTGATGCCGAGGCTCTCTTCCTCCGCCTTGCGTTTCTCCAGCCAGTTCCGCCGGTCATGTGTCGCGCCATGTTCGGCACCCATCACGCGCCGTGTGCCCGATGGCTCCTCATGACCCTTGAGTTCGGTCATGGTGGTGAGCAGCGTCCAGCACTTGCCGCCCATGAGACGCAGATGACCGCGCCCGCGCGCCACGGCGGTTTCGAAGGTGATCCACGCTTCGATGATGCCGTCACCGCGCTTGGCCTCGCCGTCCACGGCCCAGTTGGAAGGCTTCACATCGGCGGCGCGCTCATCCACCATTTTGGCGATGGCGTCATGGCCTTCCATGGTCTTGATGTTCCAGGTGAAGGCCACGAGGTCGCGCCAGTAGCAATCGCTCACGAAACAATTGGCCGCTACCCGGCCATTGCCGGCGGCAAGGGCGCGCGAAAAGCGGTTGAGCCAGGCGCGCGCGATCTGCGTGGGATTGCGGGGCGCGGCATCAGCAGCGCGCACCGGCTTCTTCGTGGCCTTGACCGCAGCGGCGCGGCGCGCCGCGCGCGGCGGCACCTTGGCTTTGACAGGAGGAGGAGGCCTCTTGGCGGCGCGGGCTTTCTTGGCAGGGCCTTTTTTTGCGCCAGCCCGGATCTGTTTGCGCGGTGCCATGTGTCATCCTCCCGTACCGATGTTCTTCTTGCCTTGAGGTTAGAGTCCTTTGCGGCGGACTGACAATGACTTTGTTGCGGCGATCATCCGCCGATGCCGCTGCGATGTTCGGCACGCCAGTCCTCCGGTTCCTCAAACGCGCCCTGCCAGATCCCGCGTTTGGCGGTGCGCGCTTCGGCTTCCTCCGCTGCATAGGCCAGGCTATGGCGGAGATAGGCAACGGCGAAACCTTGCCGTACCATTTCGCGGCCGATGTCGAGATCGCCATTGCGGCACACGGCGACGGTGCGGCCGTAGCGGTCGGTGTCAACGGGACGGCATGTCAATTTCTTGCCGCGCACCAAACCCTGCAAAGCGCGCCGCGCCTCCTGTCCGCACGCATAGCTCTTGCCGTCCTGCGCGGTGCAGAGCTGATGAAGCTCCGGCGCGTCGATGCCGAAGAGCCGCGTGTCCTGGCCTGCCTTGCGCAGTGAATCGCCATCAATGGCCGTGAAATCGCCGGACTCGGGCCTCATCCACCAGCCTTCATAAACGCCCACGGCAAACAGCGCGGCCGTGGCGATGACGATGATCCAGTCGCCCCGCGAGGCTCTCATCGCGCCCAGCGCGAAGCCGCCTCATCATCGCTCGGCTTTGCCTCAACCCAGGCGGAACCTTCGGCGTTTTCCTCGAGCTTCCAGAACGGTGCTTTGGTTTTCAGCCAGTCGATCAGGAAGTGGCAGGCGGCAAACGCGGCCTCGCGATGCGGCGAGGCGGTGATGACGAGCACGATATCTTCACCAGGCTCCATGCGCCCCACGCGGTGGATGATGAGCGAGGCTTCGAGCGGCCAGCGCCGGAGCGCTTCCTGCTCTATGTCTTCCAGCGCTTTCTCCGTCATGCCCGGATAATGTTCGAGCGTCATGGCGCTCACCGATTGGCCGTCCGAGAGATCGCGCACGCTGCCGGCAAAGACGACCGTGCCGCCGATCGCGTGATTGCTGCCGCGCAGCGCTTTCAGCTCATCGCCAATATCGAAGGGTTTTTCCTGAATGCGGATCATGGCGCGATGATGCGCTTCTTGAGAGCTCTCATCAATTGCCTGTGAGCGCGGGCGGAAGGCCTGCGGCTTTCAGCTGCTCATAGGCTGTCTTGGGATTGGTGAGGATATCCGCCATGTCGGGATAGATGCGCGGCGCCGTCCAGGTGCCTTTCACGGCGACAGCCACCGGAAGCCCCGCTAACCCGCCATCGGCGTTCGTCACCAGGCGCGGATCGGCGCGGAGATCAAGCGCCTGGCGCAGCAAGTCGATGGTGCCGGTGGCCGGCATCACGAGGGCAGGACTTTCAAGCCTGGCGTTCTTCAGCGTGGCGATGCCATCGGCAAAATCCGCCTCCGCCGTGAGTGAGGCAAAGGAGGTCTGCCCCACCACCGGCCAGCCGTCCTGCACCTCGCGGCTGACCGCCGTCAGCGATTTCACCACATCAAGGCCGACGAGCGCGCCATCTCTGAGTGACAGGCGGCCTGTGCCCTTGAGGCTCGATATCATTTCCTCTTGCGTGGCGCCGCTGCCCGTCAGGGAGAGCGCGAAGTCTCCCGTTCCGGTGACCAGCGTGCGCCCGAGAAGCGGCGCCAGTTCGGCGCTGATGGGGGCCGCCGTTCCCACAATATCGAGCGACAACGCGTTATCGTCACCCGAACCGTCAACGGTCACCTTGGTGGTGAGCGCCAGCGAGGATGCGATGGTCGCCTGCAATTTGCCGCCCGCCAGCTGCGCGTCGATCCGGGTTGGCCCCAGCGCCGCACCGCCGTAGTTCAGCGCCTTGGCATCAACGGTCACCGCGCCATCGAGGCCGCGCAGGGCGGAGAAATCGAGGGGCGCGCGACCCCAGCTGTCCGGGGTTCCACCCGCTGCCGGGATGTAGCGGTCAAGATTAAGCTGTTCGGCGGTGAGAATGGCCTGCAGTTTCGGCACGCCGGTGCGGTAGTCGAGCGTCAGGTCGCCGTTGGCGCTCACATCATCGAGCGTGAAGCTCGCGCGGTGAAGCCCAAGCGCGCGGCCTGTCGCATCAAGCGCACCGCTGGCGGAAAACCGTTTGAGGCCAAGACTGCCTTGCAGCGGCGCGCCCGTCCACGCCAGCGCAGCGCGGAGATCAGGCCCCGAGGCGGTAAGCGTTCCCGCGAGGCCGACGCCACCCACCGTCGAGAGCCTGCCGTTGAAGGCCAGTGTGAGGGGCGGGGAATCGAGCGTGAATTCGGCCGGCGAGCCATCGGTGATGATACGCGAGGGATCTTTTACATAAGCCTGCAGCTTCGCCAGCTGTTCGTTGATGACCGCCGTGCCGTTCAGCGTCACTTCGCCATCGGTGGTGGTGTCAACGGCAAGATCGGCGCGCGCCGCGTTGAGCATCTGGCCGCTCCGCCCATCGTGGAAGCTGATGCTGGCGCCGTTGAACAGCAGGTTCAGCGTGGCGCCATCATGCGGCAGCGCCGAGGGCCAGTTCACCTGGCCCATTTCGTCGATCACCATGTTGATGTCGGCGCCAGTGATGCTGAGCGGCGTGGGCTCAAGCCGGCGCTCCAGCAGGCTGGAGAATGTCACCGGGATGCGGATGGCGGATGCGGTAAGAAACGCATCGTCAAAGCCCGAGGGTGCCGGCAGCGATACGTCATCGAAGCGGATGGCAAGTTCCGGCGAGAGTTCCAGATGCGCGCCGCCCTTGACGGTGATGGCGCGGCCCAGAACCTGCTCGGTCCGGCTCTGCAGCATGGCGATGGCCCAGCCGGGCTGCAGGCCAAACCACACCACGGTGGCGAGCGCCGCCAGCACCAGGAGGCTGCCGCCCGCCCATATCAATCCCTTGCGCATCATGTCTCCCGGGCAATTTGCCTGCTTCTCTGCGGCACTTGCGGCCCTTTCGTGACGTGGGCTATGGGGCGTCTCCCACCCGTCCGGAGACTGCCCGAATGACCGCCAAGCCCCTGTGGACCCCCAGCGCCGAACGCCAGGCCGCCTCGAATCTTTATCGCTTTGCCCAAGTGATCAATGCCCGCTTCGGCCTGGCATTGGAAGGCTATCCGGCGATCCATGCCTTTTCCGTCGAGCAGCCGGAGAATTTCTGGTCGGAACTCTGGGATTTCTGCGGGGTGAAGGCGGCGGTGCGCGGCACTCGCGTGCTGATTGATGGCGACAGGATGCCGGGCGGTCGCTTCTTTCCCGAAGCCAGGCTGAACTACGCCGAAAACCTGCTGGTGAAGAATGACGAAACACCCGCCCTGATCTTCCGGGGCGAGGACAAGGTGAAGCGCAGCCTCTCCTGGGCGGAATTGAACCAGGCCGTGGGCCGGATGCAGCGCGCGCTTGAGGCCCAGGGTGTTGCGGCGGGCGACCGGGTGTGCGCGGTCGTTCCCAACATGCCCGAAACCATCGTGAGCTTTCTCGCCGTCTCGGCGATCGGCGCCATCTGGTCGTCCTGCTCGCCCGATTTCGGCGAACGCGGCATTCTCGACCGCTTCGGCCAGATCGAACCCAAGGTGATGATCACCTGCGATGGCTATTATTATGCGGGCAAGACCATTGCGCTCAGCGAGAAGATCGCCGCCGTGCTGGCACATCTCCCCTCCGTGCAGCGCACCGTGGTGATCGATTATATCGGCGATGCGGAGGGAGCGGCCAAGGCTTTGCCCAATGCCACGAGCTATGCGGCGTTCCTCTCGGGCCAGGGCGACGCGCCGCCCCGCTTTGCCCAGCTTCCGTTCGATCACCCGCTCTATATTCTCTATTCCTCCGGAACGACGGGCATCCCCAAATGCATCGTTCACCGCGCCGGCGGCATTCTGCTGAAACATCTCTCGGAGCATGTGCTGAACACCGACACGCGCGCCGCCGACCGGCTGTTCTATTTCTCGACCTGCGGCTGGATGATGTGGAACTGGCTGGTTTCGGGACTGGCGACGGGCGCGACCCTGCTGCTGTTCGACGGCTCGCCCTTCCATCCGTCGGAACGCGTGCTTTTCGATTATGCCGAGCAGGAGAAGATGACGATCTTCGGCACCTCGGCCAAATATATCGATGCGGTGAAGAAGAGCGGCGCGGCGCCCCGTACCTCGCATGATCTCTCCTCCGTGCGCGCCATGCTCTCGACAGGCTCGCCACTGGCGGCGGAGAGCTTTGACTACGTCTACAAGTCGATCAAGCCCGACCTGCATCTGGCCTCGATTTCCGGCGGCACTGACATTTGCGGCTGCTTCGTCGGCGGCAATCCGCTCTCACCCGTCTGGCGCGGCGAAATCCAGGGGCCGATGATGGGCATGGCCATGGACGTGTTCGACGATGGCGGAAAGCCCGTGACTGGAGAGAAGGGCGAACTCGTCTGTACACGTCCTTTCCCCTCCATGCCGGTGATGTTCTGGAACGATCCAGACGGATCGAAATATCACAACGCTTATTTCGCCCGCTTCGACAATATCTGGTGCCATGGCGATTTTGCCGAAATCACGGCCCATGGCGGCATGATCATCCATGGCCGCTCCGACGCCACGCTCAATCCTGGCGGCGTGCGCATCGGCACGGCGGAAATCTATGCCCAGGTGGAGCAGGTGCCCGAGGTGATCGAGGCGCTGGCTATCGGCCAGGATTGGGACAATGACGTGCGCGTTGTGCTGTTCGTCAAACTGAAATCGGGCGCGGCGCTGGATGACGCGCTGGTGGCGCGCATCAAGAAGAAAATCCGCGACGGCGCCTCGCCCCGCCACGTGCCGGCGAAAATCGTCGCCATCGCCGATATTCCGCGCACCAAGTCCGGCAAGATCACCGAGCTCGCCGTGCGCGACGTGGTGCATGGCCGCGTGGTGAAGAACAAGGAAGCCCTCGCCAATCCCGAGGCCCTGGATCTCTACAAGGACTTGCCCGCACTCAAGGCCTGAGCCGAAGGCTCTAGGACGCCAGCACCCGCGTGGTGGGGAAGGTGATCTCGACCAGCGTGCCCTTGCGCGGTTCGCTCGAGATCGCGAATTGCGTGCGGTTGGCCTCCGCCAGCGCCTTGGTGAGGGGAAGCCCAAGCCCGGTGCCCGGCGCATCGCGGCCATCCGTCGTGACACGGCGGAACGGTTCCAGTGCGTCCTGCAGCTGTTCGGCGTTCATGCCGATGCCGGTATCCTTGACGCGGAGTTTCAGTTCGCNGCCCGCCGTGACCTGCGCCGACACGATCACCTGCCCGCCGGGATCGGTGAACTTCAGTGCATTGGAGATGAGGTTCAGCATGATCTGCCGCATCGAGCGGAGATCGGCCACCACATTGGGAAGATCGGCGGGCATCGCCTTGCGCAGCACGACGCGCGCCGCGGTTGCCGCTTCCTGCAGCATCTTCATCGCGTGATCGGCAACCTCCGGCAGGCTGACGGAGGTGAAATTGAGTTCGAGCTTTCCGGCCTCGACTTTCGAGAGATCGAGCAGGTCATTGATGAGCGACAGGAGATGACTGCCGCTGGAATGAATGTCGTTCACATAGCCGCGGTATTTCTCGTTCTCGATTTCGCCGAAACGCTCGAGCCGCATGACCTCCGAAAAGCCCATGATGGCGTTGAGGGGCGTGCGGAGCTCATGGCTGATGCGGGCGAGGAATTCCGATTTCTGCCGGCTTGTCTCCTCGGCGCGCTCCTTGGCCTCGCGCAATTCCGATTCGGTTTTCTTCCACTGCGTGATGTCGCGCACCACCGCGCAGAAGGCGGCCGGCGATTTGGGCGTGGCGATCTTGCCCACGGTGAGGAACAGGGGCACCGTGCCGCCCTGCTTGACCTCCGCCATCACCTCGCGCCCGTCATTGAACACGCTGGCGAGGCCCGGCCCCTGAAGGGCGGCCAGATAATCGCGCACTGTCTTGCGGCTGTCGGCGGCGATCAGATCGGTGAAGGGCTTGCCCGCCACCTCGGCGATGCGATAGCCGAAGATCGCCTCCGCCCCGGCGCTGAAGCTGTGGATCAGCGCATTGGCGTCAAGCGTGATGATGCCGTCCGTCGCGGTGTCGAGAATGGCGCGCAATTCGTCATCCGCTTCGGCGGGCTGGGCCGGAACCGGCACGCGCACCGGCAACGGAATGACCTCTGCCGTTGGAGGAGGCGACGGTGGCTCCGCCACGGCCTGGGGCGCAACAGCTTCAGCCTTTACCGGCGGTGGTTCAGGAGGCGGCGCGGGCGGCACGAGCTGCAGGGAGCGCTGATCGGATTTTTTGAGGATGAACTGCCGCGCCGGGCCACCCAGCCACGGGATGATTGCCATCTGCACCGAGACGGTGATGCTGCGCCCGCCACCGAGATCGACATCCGTCACCGGCAGCGATTGGCCGAGCGGGCCGAAGCGCCCGAGAAGCGCGATGTCGTTGATCACATCCTCGGCGCTCTCATGTCCAAGCAGCGCGCAGGCCGCCGGGTTGGCGTAAAGAAGCCTGCCTTCCTTGGCGATCAGCACGGCATCCGCCATGCGATCAAGCGGCGCCCGCACCGGATCGGGAATATGCGGCAGCGCGCGGCGAAGGGGGACGGAAGGCTTTGGCGGGGCAGGCTGGGGCGGAGCGGGCTGAACATCCGCCGTTTCCTGCTTCAGGACCTCGCCCAGCTTCTTGAACGCCTCTGCATCGCTGTCGGGCGAATGGGGTGCGGGTTCGGCCGCGGGCGCATCATCGGACGCGGCGCCGCCCGTCATCTGCCGTTCCAGCGCGCGCCGGTCGGTCACGTCATCGAGAAGCAGCAGGCCATAGGCGCCTTCATCGCCCGAGACCTGAAAGCGCCGCGCGGTGATGCGGAGGTCGCGCTGCCCGAGCCTGACGCCAAGCGTCTGGATTTCACTCACGGTTCCCGCTTGCGCCAGGCGTTTCAGAAGCTGGTCTGACTCTTCGCTGCCGAGAAGGCCGGACAGGCTGGCGCGCTGCGTTCCGCCCAGCAGCAGCAGTGCCGCGGCATTGAGATGGCGGAATGCGCCGTCCCGCCCGATCAGGATCGCCGCTTGCGGCAGGAGATCGAAGGCGGAGGCGATTTCGGCTGTTTCGGCTTCCGCTGCCAGCGTGGCGCTGCGCGTGGCGACGGCGAGAACGCCGGGCCTGCCATCGGGGAGCGCATGGATCATGCATTTGCAGGCAAGAGGCGCTGAGGCCCCAGACGACGGAAAATGCAGGAGGCAGTTTTCCACCTGGCCGCGCCGGAGCTTCCGTCCCAATTCGGCAATCCGCTCGACACCAGGTTCCAGAAAATCGAAGGGGCGGTCGATCAGGTCAAAAAGGGACTGGCCGCCGAAATAGGCAATGCCCGCCCGGTTGGCCCAGACGATCCGCGCCCGTGGCCCATCCCATAGCCATGCGGCCTCTGGAATCTCACGCAAATCTTCCAGTGTTGGCGTCAACACGTCGGCCACCGGATACCCCACCCTCACAAGTCCCGTGCGGGGCGATGCAAGAAAGCCGCCGGGCACCATCTGTGTCAAAATAGACGGATTTGAGCTTTCCCGTCCACCTTTCGTTAACCCTTTGAAACAGCGAAAAGCCTGTTGCATCGCAAGATTTATGTTGCAATGCACAATGACCCTGCGTATATTGCCTAAACAAGATGCAGGGCAACCAAGCCTGCCGTGAGGAGACCAACAATGTCGAAGAAGGCGAAAACAGAGATGAACACAGAAATTCCGGCTGAAATGACAGCCTTTGCTCAGAAGTCGGTTGACCAGGCCCAGGCCGCTTTCGAGAAGGCCAATGACATGGTGCATGGCAATGCGCAGGTGTTCGATGCCGCAGCCAGCGCCTACAAGGCCCGTCTGGCCGACATCCAGCTCAAGGCCATGGAAATCACCCAGATCAACGTGAACTCGGCCTTTGCCTTCGCCCGCAAGCTTTTCGCGGTGAAGGAACCCACCGAATTCTTCACCGTGAACCAGGATTTTGCCAAGGCGCAGGCCGAGGCATTCCAGCGCCAGGCGGCCGAGCTCAACGAGCTTTCCGTGCTGCTCGCCAAGGAAACCGTGAAGCCGGTGCAGGAAGGCCTCACCAAGTCCTTCGGTGACTTCACCAAGTCGCTGGCGGCTTAACTCCGGATTTTCAGGCGCGCGGCCTTCTCCTCCCTGGCCGCCGCGCCAACTGAAGGCCCGTACATCGTACGGGCCTTTTTGTTGTCTTGAATTCCTGCCCGCTTCCCATTAGGAAGCCCGCATTGGATGCAGCTGTAGCTCAGTTGGTTAGAGCACTAGATTGTGGATCTAGGGGTCCCCCGTTCGAGCCGGGGCAGCTGTACCATCCGATCCTCAACCATCTCAATTGAGCGCGCGCGTTTTCTCTCCGCTTGCCGGCGGCGAAGCGTTTCAATTCCTAAACCCCAGATGAACAGCCCGTTCGGCTTGATTTCAGGCTGATGGCGGCAAGATGGCCGCATCAAGATGCATTCAGCCAATCCGCATTCGGAAACCTTGGGGGGGGTATCATGACAATCCGAACAGCCGCCGTTTCATTCGCCTGCCTTGTTCTCGCCGCGTCTGCGGCCGATGCGAGCGCCGTGAAAATACTGCCGGTCATGAAGATGCCGGTGCCTGTCACCCTGAAAACGCATGCGAGCGTGCCGGCGCACCTCCCGGCTGCCGTTCATCTGGCGATCAAACTTCATATTCCGGCGGCGGTGAAAACGGGAACAGTCCGCATCGGGCCCGGCCGCATCGCGCTTCGCAATCCCGCCAGCCTTACCGGCAAGCAGCCGCAATTCGGCGGTGCCATCCAGCATGGCGCGAACCAGAAAGTCCCCGGCTTTGAAGGCGTTCAAAAGGGCGTTGGCATCAATCTGCCTGGCGGCCAGCGGGCGAACGGGGTGAAGGCCGTGCCGGGCTTTGACCTTGCTTCATCCGGCGCGTTCAACGCCAACCTTCCCGGATCAACATCCAAGCACCCCGATGCCAACGCCGCCGCCGCCTATTTCGAAAAACAGGGCGCGGCGGCACAGAGCCTCGTCGATCAGGCCTATGCCGGAGGCGTCAACGGGCTCAATACCCCGCAGGGCGTGGATGGTGAAACGGCGGCCTCGGACCGCACCAGTGAAAAATTCGCGCAAGCCATTGGCGACAGCAGCGCCGCCGGAAAAACTGGCGACAAGACCGCCGGAACGGGCGGCGATATGCCGATTGTCAATCAGGGCACGAACACCAAGGACTATGGTCGCACCGAGAAAACCGCCGGTGGCGATGTGCTGATTTCGGGCCAGACAACCATCAACTACAATATCCCGGGGGACGGTCCTCA
>JGI24770J26754_10000432_pt1 | contig 29754 bp, 22 predicted proteins | sample LakOneMetagenome_FD_26754 | JGI IMG/M metagenome (IMG submission 26754) | reverse complement strand
AACTTTAAAGTAATTATTACTTTTAAAAAACATGAAGAAAATTTAGCTAACTATTATTTTACAATAAAAACTGATTCTAAAAATCCTAATACTTTAGCTGAGCTTCATAAATATCTTCATGAACAGGAACTATATATTTATCCTAAATCTTTGCTTGCAAATTACACAGCCTTGTTGCGTAGAAACTATACTTTAGAACAGGTTTCAAAAAATTCGGCTTTGATTTCAAGTATTATGCATATGGAAACTAGCACCTCAAAGCTAAAATATCCTAATGATTATGTAAATATATATGAGAAATTAGATAGCTCTAAGCAAAATATTTATCGTGAAGTGTTAGATACTTATCCAAACTATATTGTGCAAGGGCCGCCTGGGGTTGGAAAAACATTCTTAGTTACTAGCTTATTAGAGCAAATTTTTACCGATGAACCAGATAGCAAAGTTGTATTAAGTGCACAAAGTCATGCAACTGTACAAGTACTTTATGATGAAATAAAAAGAAGTCAGCTTTCATCAAATTTGATGATTTTGGATACTTTTAATAATATTGAGGATGAAATAGAAGATAAGGCAGATCTTCAACTTTATGAAAAACACACGGAAGAGCTTTGGGAAAATATTAGTCAAAGTGAAATGTGGCAAAAATCCTCAAAATATATAGATTTAAATGATCAAATACAGAAGGCAAACGAATCACATTTTTTACGTAAATCACTTTATAAGCATGTACTTAGTAGTGCAAATATTGTTTTAGCTACTTCAAATTCCTCTACGATAGAGACAATTAACCGAAATAACAATCAATTTGACTGGACCATCTTGGAAGAGTCGGGTAAAGCTTCTGGATTAGAACTACTAAGCCCACTTTTATTATCATCAAAGCGTTTATTAATAGGAGATCATAAACAGTTACCCCCATTTTCTGAAAAAACTATTAATAAAATTTTATTAAGCCCAAATTTCGATGTACCACTACTGATTAACAGTGTTTCCACAGGTCCTTTTGCAAGTAACTTAACTAAACTATCTAGCCTTAATGAGTTTTCAGAAGTAGCTCAGTATGTAAAAGATAATTTAGATGACAGTAGTGAAGAATTCGCTGAATTTTTTTCGCAGCAATACCATCCAGTTATTGAAAATGTTCGGAAATATTTCTCTTTATTTCAGACATTAGTAAAAAATATCGAAAAATATAAGAAAGGGAATAGTAGTCGTCTTATGGGGGATATTATTACAGAGCAATACCGAATGCATCCTGATATTTCTCAAGTAATTTCTACATTATTTTATAATTCAGAACTTATAAACAATCCTGAAAATGAAAAAAAATATCTTAATATTAAAAATCGACCATTCATATTTTCTGAAACTTTAGATTTGCCAGATTTGAATCAAGAAAAGGGCTTTATATGGCTTGATATTTGTGATCCTAATAATTCGCAAGAAGCTAGACCACTGGAAGTAAATTTGTCTAATGAAGCCGAAGTTGATGTTATTAGACGAATGTTAGAAGCTGTTCAAGTTGCGGATAAAAATCAAAAGAAACCTTCAATTGTGATTTTAACACCTTACAAGAATCAAATTATAAAAATTAATGAAATGATCAATGAAGAAAACTTAATTAGGAAATTGCAAGATAAAGGATTTCATTGTGGAGTAGAGCTTTGTAAAACTGTAGATTCTTTCCAAGGAGGAGAAGCTGATCTTGTAATTGTAAGCTTAGTTAGACATAACATTAATAAATCAAACAAGAAGTCATTAGGGTTTTTACTTGATGAAAGACGTTTGAATGTAATGTTTAGTAGAGCAAAATATCAAATGTTTGTAGTTGGTAGTATAGGAATGTTTGAATATTGGGCTTACCGAGCACCATCTGATAGTAGGCTGGACATCAATGAATATCATTTTATTGATACATTGTGCAAATGGGTTCAAGGGCAAGTTAATGTGGGGATACAAGGTCCAAGTCCTATCAAGAAGTTAGATATCACTCCTCAGATTACCCAATTTTTCTTGAACAACTTTAAATCTGCATAACCTTTATAAGCGCTAGAATATGAAATTACAGAACTCAAAACGTGCTAAAAAAGCCCAGTCTTTTTATCTCATAGTTCCTTTTGCTTATGGAACTAATCTTTTTACTTTTAAAAAGAAAAGTAATTGGAATATTATTGACCATTTATTACTTAGAACTATTTCAGATAACGACTTTACTATTGATAATTTGGCCGAATTTTCAGGAATTAAAAGACAAATACTTGTTCAAATACTTTTACCATTTCTTAAGTTAGGTTGGATTGAAGTAGTTCAAGAGGTAGGAATAATTAGTGTAAGAATCACTGAGCGAGGAAAAATCATTGCAAAGGAGCGTGAATTACCTTCAACAAAAAAGGAATTTCGTACTTATAGGGATTTTTTAGTAAATTTAATTAATGGTCAACATGTGGGGTTATGTAATCATCCATATGTTAATTATTATAATGATTATGATATTAGGACGTTAATTAGCAATTGGCAAAATAAAAGATTTATTAATATTAAACATATTCCTCATCCTTATATTCTTGATACACAAGAACTTGGTTTAGCTGTTACACAACCAAGTGAAGAGCTTATCGCTGTATCACCTCCAATGGATAGGAGTTTATCTACTAACAGGTACTTGATTTTTAATGCAAAGATTAAAAGCTCTAATGATATAGAGATCCGCTTTCACGAAAATTACTTAAATCCAGTATCTAGTAATGACTATAGTTCTATTTTTGGTCATTCTTTTAAAGAATATCTGTCGTCAGAAATAGAAAAACAATTAAGAAAAAATCATGAAAACAATCCAAATATACAAGAAACTTATCAGTATTTTGGAGAAGAAAGATCGGATTATTTGGAAAACCCACCTAAAAGCTATCAGATTGCTGAAGAGAATGTTTCATTAGTCTTAGGCGGAAATGATCATCATCGGGTTTTTTTGGAGGTTATTCGTAGCTGTAAAAATTATTTAATTATTCATTCTACTTTTCTTCGACCATCAAGGATAAATTTCTTTTTAAATGAACTTTTAGCCACTATTAACAGGGGAGTTAAGGTTATTCTTTTATGGGGTAAGGATGATTTTGACTCGCCAGAAATTAAGGTGCAAGAGTTGAAAAATTTTGAAGAAATTACTTCTCAATTTAATAAGCTTTACAACGATTATAATGGAAGAATAATTTTGCATGAGATTCAAACAGGTTCTCATGCAAAATATCTCCTTTGGGATGATGAGGATCAACATTGCTCACTAATTGGATCATGTAATTGGTTTTTTACAGAATTTAATCGGTATGAGGCTTCCGTATTGATTAAGGATAATGATTTTTCACGTGAATTACTTCAGATATCTGCGAGTTTAACTACTGGTGCGAAATTAATTAATAATTATTTAGGCTCAGAGTTACTTGAATTGGCTCAAAGTATTAAACCTACAGTTCTAGAATCAAATAGTGTTGATAAAAAAATTGCTAGTGTTTCACTTTTATTAAAAGGTCATCATTTAAAATATATACAGAATGCTAAAAAAGCTAACCATAGAATTACGTTATTAAGCGATAAAATTAGTCCAAATTTACATAGGAGTATTTGGGATAGCCTATCAACTTGTAATACTCGTATCTCGGCATTTTATTCTACAGTTAATAAAGAAGTATTTGATTATAAGCAAGCTCAACAATTTTCAAGCAATATAGAAAGTAATAATTCAAATGTCTCTTTAAAGCTACACTCACCACCTTCAGGAAATAAAAGCCATGCTAAAGTTTTGGCGTGGGATAAAAATCACATAGTAATTACTAGTTTGAATTGGATGTCCTCGGACGCATCTGGGGAGTTTAAAAATAATGATCTTTATCATGAATTAGGTATCTATGTTAAAGCTGATAAAATTGAACAACGATTTCATGCTAATTTTTTTGATAATTCATCTCATGAGTAAGGTTTAAAAATAGAAATTGTCATAGACAAAAAAACCGCCATTAATGGCGGTTTTTTTTATCTATGACAAACTATGTGTCGTTCAATGACAAACTATGCGTCGCAAATGACAAACAATGTGTCGCGTGACGAAGCTACTTTTACCAGCTTAATGCGCCACCTGTCTGATAATCAGTTACGCGTGTTTCAAAAAAGTTCTTTTCTTTACGCAAGTCCATCATCTCAGACATCCACTGGAATGGATTATTTACACCAGCAAACTGCTCAGGCAAGCCCAACTGGTTTAAACGACGATTACAGATAAATTTGAGATACTCTTCCATCATAGCTGCATTCATACCAAGTACTCCACGTGGCATGGTATCCCGTGCATACTCAATCTCAAGCATGGTGCCTTCTAAAATCATCTGAATGATTTCTTGCTGGAACTCTGCAGTCCATAGATGTGGATTTTCGATTTTGATCTGGTTAATCATATCGATCCCGAAATTCAAATGCATTGACTCATCACGCAAGATATACTGGAACTGTTCAGCTACACCATTCATTTTATTACGGCGGCCCATTGATAAAATCTGAGTAAAGCCACAGTAAAAGAAAATACCTTCCAGAACACAATAAAAGGCGATCAGGTTACGTAGCAGAATCTGGTCATTTTCCGGGGTACCCGTTTTAAAAGTCGGATCACTTAAAGACTGGGTATACTTCAGTCCCCACGCCGCCTTACGTGCTACTGATGGTACTTCACGGTACATATTGAAGACTTCGCCTTCATCCATGCCCAACGACTCGATACAATACTGGTAAGCATGGGTATGAATTGCTTCTTCAAATGCCTGACGCAGAATATATTGACGGCATTCCGGGTTAGTAATATGACGGTAAATTGCCAGTACCAGGTTATTTGCGACCAGTGAATCGGCAGTCGAGAAGAAACCGAGTGAACGCATGACAATAGTACGCTCATCTTCAGTCAAGCCGTTTTCAGACTTCCAGAGCGCAATATCATGATTCATGTTAACTTCTTGTGGCATCCAGTGGTTGGCACAACCATCCAGATACTTTTGCCATGCCCACTCATATTTGAATGGAACAAGCTGGTTTAAATCAGCACGACAGTTGATCATGGCTTTATCATCAACCTGTACACGCTGCGCACCCATTTCCAGCTCTTCAAGCCCAGGCGCAACATCCAAATGATTTAAGGATTCAGATGCTCGAGCCAGCGTATCGGTTGAATCTGCTGGTCGCAGCTGACCGGTTCCAGCGGATTGTCCATAAGCCGCATTCTGCGGTGATGGCTTTGCATCAGATACCACTTGCGTATGAGCCGCTTTTTGCGGTTCGACGGGCGCAGGCTGCTGTGCTGGAGCAGCCGGTTTTTGCGAATCATCTTCGAAATCGTCCCAACTTAGGATAGACATAATAGTTCTCTCTTCGTTGCTTATATCTTTATCTGACATCTCACATACGAAGATGTCACTACTATACGCTCATTCTGTGTAAGCAAAATTAAGTTTTACCAATTGCTGCTCTATTTTTAGTCATTAGGCTGCATTGATCTTACTTATTTTGGTTACGCTGTTGTGCCCGGATTTTAATAAAGGCATATACCATCGGTACGTAGAAAAAAATAAAGGAAAAAACCAGAACCGCGAGTCCTAACACATAGTTATGAGTCATATGAGGCATGATCATTTCCTTTACTTTTCAAATTTATTTTTGGCTCTCCATCCTTATCCTTAAATATATTATTATTTCCAGGATAAGGACAAAGGCCTTAGCTCATCAATGTCACTGACAAGCTTCACAGTCAGGATTATCAATCGAACATGCCATAGGCACCGGCGCAGCTTGAGCAAAACCGTCTTCTTCAGCTACAGTTTCCGGTTTGGTTTCTACCACAGGAGCTGCAGCTACTGGNGCCGCTGCTGTGGCTTTAACAGCATTTAATGCACCGGTGTTNATAGTTGATTTCTCGGCTGAAGTAGCACCAAGCGCTCGCAGATAATAGGTTGTTTTCAGGCCACGCAACCATGCCATTTTATAGGTTAGATCAAGTTTCTTGCCATTGGCACCTGCAATATACAGGTTCAGGGACTGGGCCTGATCAATCCATTTCTGGCGTCGTGAAGCAGCATCTACAATCCAGCGTGGCTCAACTTCAAATGCAGTGGCAAAAATAGCTTTTAACTCATCTGGAATACGGGCAATCTTCTGTACAGAACCTTCAAAGTGTTTCAGGTCATTTACCATTACCGAATCCCACAGGCCGCGTTCTTTCAGGGCACGTACCAGATACGGGTTAATCACTGTAAACTCACCAGACAAGTTTGATTTCACATACAGGTTCTGGAAGGTTGGCTCAATTGATTGCGAAACACCACAAATATTAGAAATAGTTGCAGTCGGTGCAATCGCCATTACATTCGAGTTGCGCATACCGTCTTTCTGGACTTTGGCACGTAGAGTATTCCAGTCCAGACGTTGGGTACGGTCCACTTCAAACATACGGTCCGGGCGGGATTTTGCTACAATTTCCAGAGAGTCAATTGGTAAGATTCCTTGATCCCATAGCGACCCTTTGAAGGTTGAATAAGCACCACGCTCAACTGCAAGATCACTTGAAGTCTGAATGGCGTAGTAACTGATCACTTCCATAGATTCATCAGCAAATTCAACTGCTGCATCTGAACCGTAAGCCATGCCAAGTTCATACAGTGCATCCTGGAAGCCCATGATACCCATACCAACCGGACGGTGTTTCAGGTTAGAGTTTTTGGCTTGTGGTACAGCATAGTAGTTAATATCGATAACGTTATCGAGCATACGTACAGCTGTTTTTACGGTACGTGCCAGTTTCTNGCGGTCAAGCTTGCCGCCTTGTACATGCTGTACCAGGTTAATAGAACCGAGGTTACATACTGCAATTTCATCCTGATTGGTATTCAGGGTAATTTCAGTACACAGGTTGGAAGAGTGAACCACACCCACATGCTGCTGAGGTGAGCGCAGGTTACATACATCTTTGAAAGTAATCCAAGGATGACCTGTTTCAAACAGCATAGACAGCATTTTACGCCATAAGTCTTTTGCACGGATTTTCTTGTGCAACATGTTCTGTTCTTTGGCAACAGACTCATAATAAGCATAACGCTCCGCAAATGCTGAACCTGTCAGGTCATGCAGATCAGGCGTTTCAGAAGGGGTAAACAGGGTCCATTCACCATCTTCGAAGACACGCTGCATAAACAGGTCAGGTACCCAGTTGGCCGTGTTCATGTCATGGGTACGACGACGGTCATCACCTGTATTTTTACGTAGTTCCAGAAACTCTTCAATATCAAGATGCCAGGTTTCAAGATAGGCACATACTGCACCTTTACGCTTGCCACCCTGGTTAACCGCAACTGCAGTGTCATTTGCAACTTTAAGGAATGGAACTACACCTTGAGATTTGCCATTAGTCCCTTTGATATATGAGTTCAGCGCACGGACCGGGGTCCAGTCATTGCCCAGGCCACCAGCCCATTTTGACAGCATGGCATTATCACGCATTGCGCCATAGATATTNTAAAGATCNTCTGAAATGGTGGTCAGGTAGCAGCTGGAAAGCTGTGGACGCAGGGTGCCTGAATTAAATAGTGTTGGCGTAGATGCCATATAGTCAAAACTGGACAGCAGATTATAAAATTCGATTGCACGGGCTTCTCGATCATCTTCCTGAATAGCAAGTCCCATAGAAACGCGCATAAAGAATAGTTGCGGCAGTTCGAAGCGTATCCCATTAGAATGGATGAAATAACGGTCAAATAAGGTTTGCAGGCCTAAATAGGTAAACTGGTTTGAACGTTCTGGCTGAATTGCTGCTGCCAGCTTTTTCAGGTCAAATTTCAGCAACTCGGCATCAAGCAGTTCAAGCTCGACCCCTTTTTTCAAGAAAGCTTCAAGCGCTTCACTTTCCGGTGTATCNTCAGACANTCCCAAAAATGCCAGACCGGTTGCCACCAGTTCATCACGTAACAGACGGGCCGTAACATAAGTATAGTTAGGCTCCTGTTCGATACGGGTACGTGTTGCCATCATCATGGTGGTGGCAATATCAGATGCTTTAACGCCGTTGTAGAGGTTTTTTACAGTTTCATCAATAATTGCCTGTACATCAATACCTTCCAGACCTTCACTAGCTTTTTCCAGTGTGGTTTGAAGTTTGCTCATGTCCAGTGGCTGAAGCTGTCCTTTACTGTCAGTAATCTGTAGTGTTGGATGGTGATGAGCGCCAGTTTGCTGGCGAGCTTGGTTACGCTGTTCACGATAAATAACATAAGCACGGGCAACTTTCTGCTCGCCAGTGCGCATAAGTGCCAGTTCAACCTGATCCTGAATTTCTTCAATATGAATCGTCCCGCCAGAAGGNAANCGACGCTTGAAGGTATTCATGACCATTTCAGTTAATTGGGTAATCCGGTCATGGACGCGACTAGAGTCAGCACTTTGCTGGCCTTCTACCGCCAAAAATGCTTTACCAATCGCAACAGAGATTTTTTCTGCATCGAAAGCGGCAACTTCACCGGTGCGTTTAATCACCTGAAGTTGACCTGGGGTTGAAGTGATTGCGCTCATCTCAGTCGCTCTCCATTGTCATCTATTGTTATGTTTAATAAGCCTGATTCATCTGTTTACAAAACAGGACAGCTGATCAGGATAAACACAAGACTTAGTGGTTTATATTTGAATTGGACACAAGATACGGGAATTTTTAGGGTATATCAATATTGACATTTTAGTAAAAATTTTTCTTGGAAAAGGCCTTTGCTTCGCAGCAAATTTTCCCATTTTCTGTCATTCAGCTATAAGCCTTATTGGCTAAGGCATAGCATAACAAAGCTGGTTCAGCATGCTTATAGATAACTATGTGGATAACTAAAAAAGCGACGAATCAATTACTCAGTTTCTGAACAATGCAATCTTTTGTATATAAAAATACATTTTATCGGTTAAAAAAAAGCTAAAATCCGGGACAAATACTAGAATCTATATAAAAGCCTAGTGATATCAAGCATTAAAAGAATATTACAAAACAATACTGACATGTATCAGTTTGGTGAACAGCTACTTGTTTACAATGTAAACGTGTGTATATTGCGAATTATTAATGACGTATCACTGAGTTTCGATTCATTAAAGATACCAACAAACATATACATAGAGGCATATTTTATGAGCCAAGAAGAAAAGTTACCAAAAATTTTAATCGTTGAAGATGATGAGCGTCTTGCTCGTCTGACCCAGGAATACTTAATTCGTAACGGGTTGGAAGTGGGGGTGGAAACGGATGGTAACCGTGCAATCCGCCGTATCATCAGTGAGCAGCCAGATATGGTCGTACTTGATGTAATGTTGCCAGGAGCAGACGGATTAACCGTTTGTCGTGAAGTGCGTCCACATTACCATCAACCGATTCTGATGCTTACAGCACGTACTGAAGACATGGATCAGGTACTGGGTCTGGAAATGGGCGCTGATGATTACGTGCCGAAACCAGTTCAGCCACGAGTACTATTGGCGCGTATCCGTGCACTGCTGCGTCGTACAGATAAAACTGTTGAAGATGAAGTGGCACAGCGTATTGAGTTTGATGATCTGGTTATTGACAATGGCGGTCGCTCGGTTACTCTCAATGGTGAGCTGGTTGATTTTACCAGTGCTGAGTATGATTTGCTATGGTTACTGGCTTCGAACGCGGGCCGTATCTTGTCACGTGAAGATATCTTTGAGCGTCTGCGCGGTATTGAATATGATGGTCAGGACCGTTCAATCGATGTACGTATCTCACGTATTCGTCCAAAAATCGGTGATGATCCAGAAAATCCAAAACGTATTAAAACTGTACGAAGCAAGGGATATCTGTTTGTCAAAGAAACCAATGGTCTATAAGATATAGCGGTTTTTTTGCTTCTAAACAAATTCATCTCCTTACAAGGTTGGTCGAGTGTTCAAACACAGTATATTCCTGCGTATATACGCAGGACTTGTAGTTCTGGTTGCTTTAGTTGCTGTATTTGGTTACCTGCTGGTCCAAATCATTAACTATCAACGGGCGCAGGAATATCGGGAATCACTCACAGATGGTATTTCTTATGTGATCAGTGAGGGGGTTTCCCGGCAGCCAAGTGAACAGCAAAAGCTGGACTGGATTGCGGATGCCTCTGATCTTCTGGAACTTTCAATCTATTATGTTGATGCCAGTAAAGTAGAGCTGTCACGTGCGGAACGCAAACGAATCAATAATTTGCAGGCAGTAGTACGTTATGATGCCAAGAATACAACTGCGTATATTATTCTTGGGCTAAAAGATGATCCTAAACATTATCTCTATGTCAAAGTAGACAAGATTGGCGAGCGTCAAATGAAGGCCTTGCCAATTTTTATTTTAGATTATCTGATTTATTACCCGGGTCAGGAGCGCGAGTATCTGGCCAAGATTCAAAAATACTTTACTTATCCAATTTCTATTCAAAACCTGCATGAGCTCCAGCTCGATTCTGAACAGATCGGGCAGCTGCGTCAGGATCAGAGCATTATGCTCTATAAAGACAGCGCGACCATGCGTGGTACCAATATTACGATTATTTCACCAATGCCAAGCAATCCGTCTGAAGTGCTGGTGATTGGTCCTGTGCCGGTCTTTAACTGGATGCCATTCCAGCTGGCTGGTGGCATTACCTTGCTGAGCCTATTTTTATTGAGCTTGGGAGTTTACGGTTTAATTGTACCGCTAGAGCGCAAGATCCGTCAGGTACGTTATGCTNTAAACCGTATGAAATCTGGTGATCTGTCATTACGTGTACCTATTGAAGGTAATGATGAAATGGCTAATCTGGCAGCCAGTTACAACAATATGTCAGATCATATCCAGCGCCTTATTGAAGCACAACGTGAGTTGATGCGCGCCGTTTCACATGAGCTAAGAACACCAGTGGCCCGGATTCGCTTCGGTATGGAAATGCTGGCAGAAGAAGATGATTATGAATATCGTCTGCAACAGATTGAAATGATCGATAAGGATATTGAAGCACTGAATACCCTGATTGATGAAATTATGACTTATGCCAAACTGGAGCAGGGGACACCTTCGCTTGAGTTTGAAGAACTTCCGCTGGTAGAAGTGCTGAGTCAGGTAGCAACCGAAACAGAAGCTTTAAAGACCCAAAAGGAAATTGAATTGTTAGCACCAGCCCCTGATCTCCGGGTAGATGCTGAACGCCGCTACCTTCATCGTGTAGTACAAAATCTGGTGGGTAATGCAGTACGTTATTGTGACCATAAGGTGCGAATTTCGGGTGGTATCGATAAAGATGGGAAAGCTTATGTCAGTGTTGAAGATGATGGAGCAGGTATTCCTGAAATAGACCGTGCCCGTATTTTTGAAGCCTTTGCTCGTCTAGATGACAGCAGAACCCGTGCTTCAGGTGGTTATGGACTGGGCCTTTCTATTGTCAGTCGTATTGCATACTGGTTTGGTGGAACCATACAGGTTGATCAGAGCCCGGACTTGGGAGGGGCACGTTTCATTATGACTTGGCCTGCTCAGCGTTTTAAACATGAAGCCAGAAAAAATCGTATCGATAAAAAAAGCACCTGACAGGTGCTTTTTTATATTAGCCTTATTGCTGGATGGTGGGGTCAGGTGCAATCAGTGGATTGCCTTGGCGTAAACCTTCTAAAGCTGCCTGATTAAAATCAACCAGAAGTTTATGATTTTCGACATCGATACGATGGTTAAGAATTACTTTACAGTCCCCATTGATAGTTTCAACTGTATATTCGTCCGCAATATTTAAAATGCCAGCCAGATTAACGGTAGTAGAAGCATAATCTTCAGTGAAAAGCTTATAAATATCGTTTAAGTCAAAAATGGCATTATTAACTTCCGGATATTTACGTACATACCCCTGTATATATTTAATCAGTAAATCTGCATATAAAAAATAATTAGGTTTATGGGTGAATTTTAAACTCATGTTATTGCTCCTTATTCTTTGATTTTAAGCATANCCTGTAGTGAAAATTAGCAGTGTATTAAGTTCATTAAAGCATGTAACTGAATTATCAAAAAATTATTGAGTGATCACAACACGGTCCCGTCCTGAGCGTTTAGCTTCGTAGAGAGCTAAATCAGCTTTATGCAGTAGTACTTCTATATTGTGTGGGACTGCCGGATTAAATAAAGTCAGGCCAATACTGATCCGGATAGAAAATTGAGTCTCTGTATCTAGCTGGATGATATGTGTTTTTAAAGTTTCTCTTATTCTTTCAGCAATTTCAAATGCCTCAGCAGGACCAACATCAAGCAACACTATAGCAAACTCTTCACCACCTAACCGGCCAAAAAGATCATAGCTGCGCAAGCTGCGCCGAATAACTGCAGCACAGGCCCTTAATGCCTCATCTCCAGCCTGATGCCCATATTTGTCATTGATCAGTTTAAAATGATCAATATCAAGCATAAGTACTGCAAGTGACTGACTTTCCTGAGTGCGCTGTCTAAGAAGTAAATGGGCAGAGCGCATAAATTGGCGCCGGGTTAAGCTGGCAGTCAGCTCATCATGTGCTACATGATGTTGAAGTTCCCGGATCAGTTGGGAACGGATGCGGTTAATACTTGAAACAGTTAAGGGGGCAATTGCCATGGTAATAATACCAAAGCGGAGTGAAATCATTTCCAGATAGTACTGTTCAGGATAAAGTGTCAGGTATTTATCTGACATGAAAAAAGCAATATAGAAGCAGCTAATTGATGTAATCAGTGCCACAGTAAAATGCCGGTAATTCAGGGCACACCAGATTAATGCTGCAATCGGATAAAGAATGGCGCCTGGGCCTGAATCGTAGTAACTGAGTGATAACGAAAATAACAGTACAAAAATGGGTAAGATATGCAGAAAGCTATATGGTCCATCTGCTGGGCGAAAGATCTGATGAATTCCTTTTTGATAAGGCAAGTTTAAAATAAGAGGCAAAATTAAAATCGCATTCTGTAACTCGGCACTAAACCAGTAACCAAAAATAGTCCAGAATGAGCCGTGAATAAGTTTGGTATCTAATTGAGGAAATAGACTGGCAATAAAGAGTGAGCTAACCAAACTGCCTATGCAGCAGAATAAAAGCAGAAACAAATAAAAATAGCCCTGGTGCAGTAGACGAAAATAAGGGCGAAATTTTATATAAAAGGCAAAGGCAATAATTACATAGAGCAAATTGGCAGTAGTAAAACCAAGGGCAATACACCATGAGTGAAATGACAGAAGGTCTGAAACTACATAACCAGTAAAAGCACCTGCTAAAGTATAGGCATTTCGGGTAGCCGGAAAGCGTGCCAAGCAACCCAAGAGAATAGAGTTAGCTGGCCAGAAAGCTGCCAGATGATTAAAAGGACGGGTTGCAATACCCCACATGCAGCAAGCGAAAATCATTATTGCGAAGATGAAGAAGTATTGCCATGCCTGAACCTTTAGTATTCTTCCTTGAAAATAGGGCATGAGCTAAGCCTTGCAAGATATATAATTACAGTCTCATAAAAAGTTAATAAAGCATTGTTGTTTAAATGTTGATCATAGTTGAGTAATATTTATAAATACAGTCATGTTTTAAAGCAAGATCAAGAAAAATGTAAACTGAAAGAATAAGGATGTTAGAAAAGAATATTAATATGAAAAAACAATAGAGCTTGAGAATATTATTTTTTTAACCGATTTTATGGCTGTAAAAGTACAAGACTTGTCTATATAAGTTTAAAAACGAATAAAAAATCATCCAAAAGACTAAGTGCCTTTAACTAGCAAGTCAAATCATAAATCAGGTACAATTGGCGGGATTAATTTTATGTTTGGTATATTTAAACGGCCAATACATACATTCTTTGTTAATATAGGCCTGCCAGGAGTTATCCCCGCATGAGTGCCATTACTCCATACGATTGGGCAATTATTGCTTTCGTGATCGGCGTTACATTTCTTTGTGTTTTTATGCTGACAGTTCCCTTACTCCTTGGGGGTAAATCATGGGGGCGTGCCAAGCAGGAACAGTTTGAATCAGGTGTAGTGAGTGCCGGTGGTGCACGTATTCGCTTGTCTGCAAAGTTCTATCTTGTTGCTATTTTCTTCGTGGTATTTGACCTTGAAGCTCTCTATCTTTATGCATGGGCATCTTCTGTGCGCGAAGTGGGCTGGATCGGTTTTGCAACAGCCGCTGTATTTATTTTAGTTTTACTCGTTGGTTTGATTTACGAAATGTCGACAGGTGCACTGAACTGGGCACCTTCAGACAAGCGTAAAGCAGCAGGGATTAAACCTAAAGTAGGCTCACCTAATATGGATCTTGCAGAAATTACCCGCTTCAACTCTATCGACGAGCTGGTGATGGACCCAACGGGTCAGATTCCAGCTCAATCCTCAGGTCGTATGAAACAAAAAACATCGACTGTTTTGACATCTGAACAGGAGTAACTCGGGATGAAATATACCTTAACCCGTGCGAATCCAGATGCTGAGCAATATCCGCTTCAAGAGCGTCAAATCGTAACTGATCCGCTTGAGAGTGAAGTGAATAAAAATGTGTTCATGACCCGTTTAGAGGACGTGCTGCACACAGCTGTAAACTGGGGCCGTAAAAATTCTATCTGGCCTTTTAACTTTGGTACATCTTGCTGTTATGTAGAGTATGCAACGACCTTAACAGGCGTTCATGATATGTCACGCTTTGGTGCCGAGGTTATCCGTGCTTCACCGCGTCAGGCTGACCTGATGATCGTTGCCGGAACCTGTTTTACCAAAATGGCACCGGTAATTCAGCGTCTGTATGAACAGATGCTTGAGCCAAAATGGGTTATTTCCATGGGTGCCTGCGCCAACTCGGGCGGTATGTATGACATTTACTCTGTAGTCCAGGGTGTAGATAAAATTATTCCTGTAGATGTATATGTACCAGGCTGTCCGCCGCGTCCTGAAGCTCTGCTCCAGGCATTGATGCTGTTACAAGACCAGATTCAATTAGAGCGCCGTCCGCTTTCTACAATAATCGGTGATGATCTTCAGCCAGTATATAAGCCAAAGATGATGCCGGAACGGGACCGTAAACAGGCTCAGCGTATTGCTGTGACTAATTTGCGCTCTATGGATGAAATTGAATAATTTTAGCGACTGAATTTTTAAATGCACCCGTATGGGTGTAATTGTCGTTAGGGTTGACCAAATTTGTATTGAATAGGAAGCCAAGCCAATGGCTGAAACTGACATTGCTATGCCAGAATCAACGCCAGTTGATTCACGCCCAGCATTTGCAATTGTAGAAGAACTCAAAACCAAGTTTGGTGAGAACTTCTACGTGCAACCGACTTGTGAAAATTTTCCGACGGTCTGGGTCGAACGCGCACGTGTACAAGAAGTGCTGATGTTCTTGCGTACGGTAAGTAAGCCGTATGTGATGCTATTTGACTTGTCTGCGATGGATGAGCGTTTACGCCAGCATCGTGATGGTTTGCCTGCATCAGACTTTACTGTGTTCTATCATTTGTTATCGCTTGAGCGCAATACCGATATCCGGATTAAAGTGGCGCTGAATGAGCATGACTTGAACCTGGGTACCATTACCAATATCTGGCCAAATGCCAACTGGTATGAACGCGAAGCTTATGACATGTTCGGGATTAACTTCGAAGGTCATCCGATGCTTCGTCGTATTCTCTTGCCAACTTACTGGGAAGGTCATCCGCTTCGTAAAGAGTACTCTGCGCGTGCAACTGAATATACGCCATATATGCAGGACAAGGCCAAGCAGGACTATGAACAGGAGCATCTGCGTTTTGTACCAGAAGACTGGGGTCTAAAACGCGGCAATGCCGATGAAGACTTTATGTTCCTGAACCTGGGTCCTAACCACCCGTCTGCGCATGGTGCATTCCGTGTCATCTTGCAGCTNGATGGTGAAGAGATTAAGGACTGTGTACCGGACATTGGTTATCACCATCGTGGTGCCGAAAANATGGGTGAACGCCAGACTTGGCATTCATACATTCCTTATACTGACCGCGTAGACTATCTGGGCGGCTGTTCTCAGAACATGCCTTATCTGATGTCGATTGAACAGTTGGCTGGTATTACTGTGCCAGATCGTGCACAGTGTATTCGTGTCATGATGTCAGAGCTGTTTCGCATCAATAATCATCTGTTATATATCGGTACTGCGATTCAGGATGCCGGCGGTATGACTCCGGTGTTCTATATGTTTGCCGACCGCCAGAAAATTTATGATGCAATTGAAGCAATTACCGGTTTTCGTATGCATCCGGCCTGGTTCCGTATTGGTGGTACTGCACATGATCTGCCAAATAACTGGCAGAAACTTATCCGTGAAATCCTTGAGTGGATGCCGAAACGGATGAATGAATACTATACGGCTGCACTTCGCAACTCGGTGTTTATGGGCCGTACCAAAAACGTAGCACAGTATGATGCTAAAGCAGCATTGGCTTGGGGCGTAACGGGTACAGGCTTACGTGCGACAGGTATTGATTTTGATGTGCGTAAATACCGTCCATATAGCGGTTATGAAAACTACGACTTTGAAGTGCCAGTAGAGTATGAAGGTGATGCTTACGCGCGTGTCATGGTTCACTTCCATGAAATTAACGAAGCACTGAAAATTATCAAGCAATGCTTGGATAATATGCCTTCTGGTGCTTATAAGGCAGACCATCCACTGGCTGTACCACCACCAAAAGATAAAACTTTAAAAGATATTGAAACCCTGATTACCCACTTCTTGAGTGTGTCTTGGGGACCTGTAATGCCAGCAGGTGAATCCGCAGTGATGGCAGAGGTGGTTAAAGGCGCGTCAACTTATTATTTGACTTCAGACAAGTCAACGATGAGCTATCGTACCCGTATCCGTACACCGACCTTCACGCACTTGCAGCAAATTCCTTCTGTGATTAATGGCAGCCTTGTGTCTGACTTGATCATTTATTTAGCGACTATTGATGTCGTAATGGCAGACGTGGATCGCTAAGGGGTAACGCATTATGATGATTTTGACTGACAAAAAACCACGTGTGAATGTCGAAGGGATTTTAACTTCTGAAGAAATCCATGAAATTCAGCATCACATTGGTCATTATCCCTATGCACGTGCGGCTTCACTGGACGCACTAAAATGTGTGCAGCGCCGTAACGGCTGGGTAGATGATGCCCAGCTTAATGCGATTGCCCAGCTGCTTTCAATCAGTACTGCTGATCTGGAAGGTGTAGCAACATTTTACAACCGTATTTATCGCCAGCCTGTAGGGCGTCATGTGATCCTGTTGTGTGATTCGATTGCATGCTTTCTGATGGGTGCAGAAACTTTGGCAGAAGCATTTCAGCGTGAGCTTGGCATCCAGTTTGGTCAAACGACTGCTGATGGCCGTTTTACCTTGCTACCAATCTGCTGCCTGGGTAACTGTGACAAAGGCCCAACGTTAATGATTGATGGAGATACTCACGGTCTGGTTGAAGTGACCTCTATCCAACAGTTATTGGAGAAGTATGTATGAATACCGAACCAAAACCAATTTACGGCGACGGTAACCCGGAAACTCATCCATTAACTTGGCGTCTAAGTAAACAAGAGCATGTACGTAGTGCTGATGACTATGAAACGCTTGAAGGTTATGAAGGCTTTAAAAAAGCGCTAGGTATGCCGCCAAAAGATGTACTGGAAATTGTCAAAGCTGCAACCGTTAAAGGGCGTGGTGGTGCAGGCTTTCCGGCGGGTATCAAATGGTCGCTGATGGCGCCAAATGATAATTCAGGACCACGTTACCTGATCTGTAACGCCGATGAGATGGAACCAGGTACGTTCAAAGACCGTTTGCTGATGGAGCGTTTACCGCATCAGCTGATCGAAGGTATGCTGATTGCAGGTTATACCCTGGAAGCGACTCATGGTTATATCTTCATCCGTGGCGAGTATATCGAAGCTGCACAGTATTTAAATGAAGCTTTGGAACAGATCCGTGCCAAAGGTTATTTGGGTGAAAATATCCTGGATACTGGCTGGAACTTTGAAATGTACGTGCACACTGGTGCAGGACGTTATATCTGTGGCGAAGAAACTGCACTGATCAACTCGCTGGAAGGTCGCCGTGCCAATCCGCGTACCAAACCGCCATTTCCACAGGTCGCAGGTGCTTGGGGACGTCCTACAATTGTCAACAACGTAGAGACTTACAACAACCTGCCAGCGATTATGCTGCGTGGTCCAGAATGGTATATCGGTCTGTCTGCAGGCAAGTCTAAAGATCCTGGTACCAAAATTTATGGTGCATCAGGCAAGGTGAGATTTCCGGGACTATGGGAACTGCCATTTGGTACTACGGCACGTGAAGTCATTGAAGAGCATGCCGGTGGTATGCGTGATGGACTGAAACTGAAAGCCTGGCTGCCAGGTGGTGCATCAACAGACTTTCTGACCGCCGATCATATTGATCTGCCAATGGACTCTGACAGTATCATGAAAGCTGGCTCTCGTCTGGGAACCTGCTTGCTAATGGTTTTTGATGAGAACCAGTGCATGGTTTCAGCGACCCGTAATTTAGAAGAATTCTTTGCGCGTGAATCTTGTGGCTGGTGTACACCGTGCCGTGATGGTTTGCCATGGAGTGTGAAAGCACTGCGTTCAATTGAAAATGGTGAAGGCAAGATGGAGGATATCCAGCATCTTCAGGAACTCACCAAGAAATTGTGGATTGGCAAAACATTCTGTGCCCACGCACCAGGTGCGATGGAACCGCTACAGAGCGCATTAAAATATTGGCGTCATGAGTTCGAAGCGAAGATCAAAGATCATGCTCCAGCTCGTGAAGCAGAACAAGCTTAAGGAATTCGACTATGGCTACAATTCATGTCGATGGAAAATCATACGAAGTTGACGGCTCAGAAAACCTGCTACAGGCCTGTCTATCACTGGGTATCGATATTCCGTATTTTTGTTGGCATCCATCCTTAGGCTCTGTAGGTTCCTGCCGTCAATGTGCAGTAACCCAGTATGCAAATCCTGAGGATACGCGCGGTCGTCTGGTTATGTCATGTATGACCCCCGCGGCTGACAATACCTATATTTCGATTGAAGATAAGGAAGCGGTAGATTTTCGTGAGTCTGTCATTGAATTNTTGATGACAAACCACCCGCATGACTGTCCGGTATGCGAAGAGGGNGGCCACTGTCACTTGCAGGATATGACTGTGATGACCGGTCATGACCGCCGTCGTTACCGNTTTACCAAGCGGACNCATTACAATCAGGAACTGGGTTCATTTATTGCGCATGAAATGAACCGCTGTATCGCATGTTACCGCTGTGTACGTTATTACAATGACTATGCCGGCGGTACTGACCTGGGCGTATATGCCAACGCGTCACGTGTGTATTTCGGTCGTCCAGAATCAGGTGCCTTGGAATCTGAATTCTCTGGAAATCTGACAGAAATCTGTCCAACTGGCGTGTTCACTGATAAAACCCACTCAGAGCGTTATAACCGTAAATGGGACATGCAGTATGCGCCGAGCGTATGCCAAGGCTGTTCTTCAGGTTGTAATATCTCTCCGGGCGAGCGTTATGGTGAGCTGCGCCGTGTTGAAAACCGGTTTAACGGAGAAGTAAACCAGTACTTCCTGTGTGACAAGGGTCGTTTTGGTACCGGTTATGTCAACCGTGCCGACCGTCCACGTCAACCGCAGTTCCGTTCAGGTACCACAGTGACTACCGCAACTGTAGATGAAGCGCTGGATCAAACTATTGCCAAGTTAAAAGGTAAAAAAGTTCTGGGAATTGGTTCGCCACGTGCCAGCCTTGAGTCTAACTTTGCACTACGCGAACTGGTTGGGCAGGAAAACTACTCAACAGGTATGAACCAGAAAGAGCAGTCACTGGTCGAGCTAGCCGCAGCTATCATGCAGACTGAGGGAATTTATAACCCGAGCATGCGTGAAATTGAAAGCTATGATGCCGTTCTGATTTTAGGTGAAGATCTGACCCAGACCGCACCACGTATGGCCTTGTCTGTACGTCAGGCTGCAAAAAATAAAGCCAAAGAAATGGCTGCAGAGCGCCGTACTCAAGAATGGCTGGCTGAACCGGTCAAGCGTATTGCTCAAGATGCAAAATCTCCGATCTATATCTTGGCTGCAACCCAGACCCGACTGGCAGATGTCGCTACAGGTGAAGTGGTTGCTTCTCCAAACGATATCGCGCGTTTAGGCTTTGCGGTCGCACAAGCAGTGGCGGGTGAAACCATTACTGGTCTGGATGACAGTGCATCTGCATTTGCACAGACTATTGCTGATACCCTGAAAGCTGCGAAAAAGCCTTTGATCATTTCAGGCACCAGCTTGCAAGATGCTGCCATCATGGAAGCTGCTGCACAGGTCGCACAAAATCTGGGTGGTCATGCCGGTTTAAGTCTGACTGTTCCTGAAGTGAACTCAATGGGGCTGGCTCTGTTTGGTGGCTTAAGTCTCGAACAGGCTTTTGCACAGGATTATGATGCAGTAATTGTGGTTGAAAACGATTTGTATCGTCGTCTGCCAGCTACCCGTATTGATGCAGCACTGGCTAAAGCAGCTGAGGTTATTGTATTGGATCATTCTGATACAGCGACTGTTGCTCAAGCATCGATTGTATTGTCTGCTGCAAGCTTTGCTGAAGGAGATGGTACGGTAGTTAGTCAGGAAGGTCGCGCACAGCGTTACTATCAGGTTTATGATCCGTCATACTATAACCCGGCTTATGCGATCAAGGAGTCTTGGCGCTGGCTGCATGCTTTACAGACCGGTCTTGAAGACAAGAACATTAGCTGGACTGTACTGGATGATGTCATTGAAAGTGTCGCTAAAAATGTACCTGTACTTGAAGCGATCCAAGACGTTGCTCCGGACGCAGGCTATCGTATCCATGGTCTGAAAATTGCGCGTGAACCACGTCGCTATTCTGGTCGTACTGCAATGCGTGCGCCACTTTCTGTACATGAGCCAAAACAGCCAACAGATATTGACTCTGCATTAACCTTTTCTATGGAAGGTTATGTGGGTCCGCAGAAAGCATCATCTCTGGTACCATTTGCCTGGGCTGCGGGTTGGAACTCGCCACAAGCCTGGAATAAATATCAAGATGAAGTCGGTGGCCATTTAAAAGGTGGAGACTCCGGCGTGCGTCTGTTTGACCGTCTGGCTAAACGCCCGGCACGTAGCTATGTTGCACCTGCTGCAGTTCTGGCAAATGCAGAAAGCTTCCGCCTGGTTCCAATGCATCACATCTTTGCTTCTGGCGAGTTCACTGTTAAAACACCAGCGATGGAAACCCGTATTCCTGAAGCGATGTTTGCTGTAGGTGAACAGGATGCCAGCCGCCTCAATGTACAAGATGGTCAGCGTATTACTGTTAAAACAGGGGATACCACCATCAGCCTTCCTGTACAAGTGATTGAATATTTACCGACAGGTTATATCGGTTATCCGGTAGGACTGGCACCTACGGTATCCTTGGCTGAGCCTGTATCAGTTGCGGTAGGAGTGTAATCATGAACGAAACCTTACGCGTACTACCGCAATGGGCAGCCGGCTGGGAAACTACCTTTATGGTAGTACAGGCCGTTATCGTACTGCTGGTGGTGGTATTAATGGCAGCACTGATGTCTTTTATTGAGCGTCGCCTGCTGGCTGTCTGGCAGGACCGTTATGGTCCGAACCGTGTAGGTCCAGGCGGTATGTTCCAGATCGTAGCCGACATGCTTAAAATCATGTTCAAGGAAGACTGGACACCAAAATTCTCTGACAAACTGACATTCCGTCTGGCACCTGCGGTTGCGATGGCAACTGCAGTACTCTCATTTATGGTGATACCTGTATCACCATCTCTGGGCGTAGCCGATATGAGTATCGGCCTGCTGTTCTTTATGGCAATGGCTGGTATTGCAGTTTATGCCGTATTATTTGGCGGCTGGTCTTCAAACAACAAGTACGCATTACTGGGTGGCCTGCGTTCTGCAGCCCAAACGATTTCTTATGAAGTCTTCCTGGGTATTTCACTGATGGGTGTAGTTGCAATTGCAGGTTCTTTCAACCTGCGTGAAATTGTAGAAGCCCAGCGTGACATGTGGTTTATCATTCCGCAGTTCCTTGGTTTTATGATCTTCGTAGTCGCAGGCGTAGCGGTGACTCACCGTCATCCATTTGACCAGCCGGAAGCCGAACAGGAACTTGCAGAAGGTTACCATGTTGAATATGGTGGTATGAAATGGGGGATGTTCTTCGTTGCTGAATACGTCAATATCATCCTGATTTCTGCCCTGATTGTAACTCTGTTCTTTGGTGGATGGCTTGCACCATTCAATCTTGAAATTCCGTTCTTGCCACCAGCATTTTGGTTCATTATTAAAACTGCTTTCTTTGTCATGATGTTTGTATTGGCTCGTGGTTCACTTATGCGTCCACGATATGACCAAGTGATGAATTTTGGCTGGAAAGTGTGTCTGCCATTGGCGTTAGTAAACCTATTGGTAACTGGCGCTGTTATTCTGATGAATGCGGCCTAGGACAGCAGGGAGTTAAAAATGTATAAAATTCTAGCTGGAGTTGGGTCAATTGTTCGTACGCTATGGATGGTCTTCACCCATGTCGGACGTAAACGTGACACCATTTTATATCCGGAAGTACCTGCTGAGCAGATCGTACCGCCACGTTATCGTGGACGGATTATTCTGACACGTGANCCGGATGGTGAAGAGCGTTGTGTTGCCTGCAACCTNTGTGCTGTCGCCTGTCCNGTAGGCTGTATTTCACTGCAAAANGCAGAGAAAGAAGATGGNCGCTGGTATCCGGAATTTTTCCGTATCAACTTTTCACGTTGTATCTTCTGCGGTATGTGTGAAGAAGCATGCCCAACCACAGCCATTCAGCTGACACCTGACTTTGAACTTGGTGAATATGTTCGTCAGGATCTGGTTTATGAAAAAGAACATCTGCTAATTTCTGGTCCNGGNAAATATCCTGACTANAATTTCTANCGTGTAGCAGGTATGGCAATCGAAGGCAAAGACAAAGGTCAGGCACAAAAAGAAAGTGCACCTATTGATGTACGGAGTCTATTACCATGATGTGGCCATTTTATCTGATGGCTCTTGTGGCCATTATCTCGACGATTCGTGTGGTAACCAACACCAATCCGGTACACGCTTTACTCAGCCTGATTGTTTCACTTCTGGCAGTAGCAGGTATTTTTCTGATCGTAGGTGCGCCTTTTGCTGGTGCACTTGAAGTGATCGTTTATGCAGGCGCTATTATGGTGCTGTTCGTGTTTGTGGTTATGATGCTGAATCTGGGGCAGCAAACCATGCAGCAGGAGCGTAAATGGTTAAACTCATCTGCCTGGGCTTACCCGGCACTGATGTCATTCCTGATGGGGTTGATTTTAGTGTGGATGCTCGGTGGTGAATACACTACTGCAGGTGCTACGCTCGGCCGTGAAATTATCGGACCCAAGGCTGTAGGTCAGTCACTCTTTACACATTATTTATTATTGGTTGAGGTTGCCGCAATGCTGCTTCTGGCTTCGCTGGTTGCTGCATTCCATATTGGTCGACGTGAACCGGGTGCAGAAGAGGAAAACAATAATGGGTAACATCCCTCTAGAACATGGTTTGATTGTCGCGACCATTCTTTTTGCACTGGGCTTTTATGGTGTAATGGTACGACGTAACCTTTTGTTTATGTTAATGAGCCTTGAAGTCATGATGAATGCAGCAGCATTGGCATTTGTATTGGCGGGTAGTGCCTGGGCACAGCCGGATGGACAGATTATGTTTATCCTGATTCTGACCTTGGCAGCAGCAGAGGCTTGTATCGGTCTCGCGATCGTCCTTCAGTTTTATCATCGCTTCCATCATCTGGATGTGGATGCTGCTAGTGAGATGCGCGGATGAGCTATTTATATTTAACAGTATTATTCCCGCTGATCGGTTTTCTCTTGTTGGCGGCAGGACGCGATAAGCTTTCTGAAAATATCTCTGCAGTAATCGGTGCAGGTTCAGTGGGCCTGTCTGCTCTGATCGCACTGATTGCCGGTATGGAATTTGTCGATAATGGTTCAGTGGCTCAGGTTCAGCATTTGTGGACCTGGTTCAGTGTTGGTACATTTGCTCCTGGCATTAGTCTGCATCTGGATGGTCTATCTTTATTGATGACCGGTATGATTACTGGAGTAGGCTTTCTGATCCATATCTTTGCTTCGTGGTATATGCGTGGTGAAGAAGGTTATGCACGCTTTTTCTCTTACTTCAACCTGTTTGTAGCAAGCATGTTGTTGTTAGTACTTGGCGATAACCTGGCACTTTTATTCTTGGGCTGGGAAGGCGTCGGCCTGTGTTCATATCTGCTGATCGGTTTTTATTATTCGAATCCTGCTAATGGCTGGGCGGCAATTAAAGCCTTTACCGTGACTCGTGTAGGTGACGTATTCCTGCTGATTGCATTATTCCTGCTTTATCAACAGTTCGGAACATTAAATATCCAGTATATCGTGGCAAATGCGGCTCAGGTCATGACTCTAAGCTCGTCACTATCTATCTGGACTGCTTTAATGTTATTCCTTGGAGCAGCCGGTAAATCTGCACAGATACCACTGCAGACCTGGCTTGCAGATGCAATGGCAGGTCCAACACCTGTTTCTGCACTGATCCATGCCGCTACTATGGTAACTGCAGGTGTCTACCTGACCTGCCGTATGTTTGCTGTAATGGAAATGGCGCCAGAAGTGATGCAGTTTATCTCTATTACTGGTGCGGTTACTTTGCTGGTTGCTGGTTTTGCTGCCTTGGTACAGACCGATATCAAACGTATTCTGGCTTACTCAACCATGAGTCAGCTGGGTTACATGTTTATGGCGGTTGGTGCAGAAGCTTATCAAGCAGGGCTGTTCCACATGCTGGCACATGCTTTCTTTAAAGCATTACTGTTCCTGTCTTCAGGTGCAGTGATTCTGGCTTGTCATCATGAACAGAACATTTTCAAAATGGGTGGTTTACGCAAGAAAATTCCATTTGTGTTCTGGTGCTTTGTTATTGGTGGTGGTGCACTGGCAGCGTTACCAATTGTGACCGTTGGCTTCTTCTCTAAAGATGCGATCCTTGGTGCAGTTTATGCACAGTCAGCCATGTCGAACCTGCCACTTTATAATACATTGTACTGGGTAGGGGTAGTTGGTGCTTTCCTCACTTCAATTTATACATTCCGCTTGATCTGGGTAGTATTCTTTGGTGAAGAGAAGACTCATGCGCATGAAATTAAAGGAGTGACCTATTGGGGTCCGCTGGCAATCCTTGCAGCGTTGTCAACTGGTTTGGGTTACTTCTTGCAAGGTCCAGTAAATAAGCTTCTGGCTACAGCTATTCCTGCATTTAGTATTCCTGAAACGCTGGAAGATGCGGTTGCACATGCCGAGCATCTAGCAAGCGGTGTTGCAATTGCTGGTCTGATTGTGGGAATTATCCTGTTTGCTTTTGCTTACAATGTCGTAAAAAGCATTGCCCATACATCGTTTGGTACAGGTATTGCCAATATCTGGCGTAATGCTTTTGGCTTCGATGCCCTTTATCATCTTGTTTTTGTAAAACCATATTTGCTCATCGCGAAGATCATGGGTCGTGATCCGATTGACAGTCTGTGGCTGGTTCTGCCTGCGCTAGTTAAAAGCGGCAACAGCTTTACAAGTTCTCGTCAAACCGGTTTGCTACGTGAATACGCATCTAGCATGTCACTCGGGGTAGTGGTGTTGCTGATGATCCTGATCGTGATTCAGGTAGTGGGGAAATAAAATGGAAAACAATTTAATTTTACCCGCGCTGATCCTTGTTCCGTTCATTGCAGGTTTTATTTGCTGGCTGGTCGACAAGCTCGACCAACATCTACCACGCTGGATTGCTTTAATTGGCATGCTCGTTACTTTGGGCCTGACCATTGCTCTTTGGCAGACTGGTACTTATGACTATAGCTTGGGCCAGAAGGTTCCAACCTGGTCTGCAGAGTTTGCACTACCTTGGATTCAAACCCTGGGTATCAATATTCATTTGGCAGTAGATGGACTTTCTTTACTCATGGTCGGCCTGACAGCACTTCTTGGTGTGCTGGCAGTAGGCTGTTCATGGGGTGAAATCCAGAAAAATGTTGGTTTCTTCCACCTGAACTTATTATGGTCTCTAGGTGGAGTCATCGGGGTATTTCTGGCTATCGACATGTTCCTGTTCTTCTTCTTCTGGGAGATGATGCTGGTGCCGATCTATTTCCTGATCGCACTTTGGGGACATAAAGGTTCAAATGGACGTTCGCGTGTTTATGCGGCAACCAAGTTCTTTATTTATACGCAGGTTGCAGGCCTGATCATGCTGATCGGTATTCTGGGGCTGGTGATTTACGGTTATATGATGACCGGTACCATCAACTTCAGCTATAACTATCTGCTGGGCGTTGCCAATGCACTGGACACNCAGCTGCCTTCAGTTGCATACGCATTTATGATNTGTATGTTTATCGGGTTTGCGGTCAAGTTGCCAGTATTCCCGTTACATGGCTGGTTACCAGATGCNCATGCTCAGGCGCCTACAGCAGGTTCGGTTGACCTTGCAGGGATCCTGATTAAGACTGCTGCTTATGGTTTGCTCCGTTTTGTTATTCCGTTCTTTCCGGCAGCATCTGCAGATTTTGCCAATATCGCTATTATCTTTGGTTTGATCGGTATTTTTTACGGCGCATGGTGTGCTTTCCAGCAAACAGACATGAAGCGTCTGCTGGCTTACACTTCCATTTCGCACATGGGTTTTGTGTTATTGGCGCTATATGCCGGTAATATCCTGACCTTCCAGGGTCTGATGATCATGATGCTGGCTCATGGTTTGTCGTCTGCTGCATTGTTTATTATGTGTGGCCAGATTTATGAGCGTCTGCATACACGTGATATGCGTCTGATGGGCGGTATTCGCGGTCAGTTCCAGTATCTGCCATTCTTCCTGATGTTCTTTGTGGCAGCGTTAGTCGGTATTCCTGGTTTGGGTAACTTCATTGGTGAGTTCCTGATCCTGATGGGTTCTTATGCAAAATTCCCAGTATTTACAATTCTTGCAGCAGTCAGTCTGGTATTTGCCGGTCTGTATGGTTTAATCCTGATTCACAAAGCTTTATTTGGTGTGCCAAATGAAGAACAAAAGCAGCATTATTCACATCCATTAAAAGATCTGAATGCTCGTGAAATGGTAATTCTGNTGATCTGTGCGCTAGGTCTAGTCTGGCTTGGTCTCTATCCACAAACTTTCCTTGATGTGTCCAACTCAAGTATGGCGTGGTTAGCAAATAGCTACATTCCTGTTCAAGAAGTCGTTGATGTCACCCAGCAGGTGTCGACTCAACTCGAAAATGTGGAGATCCAATAAGCCATGAACTTCACAATGTCATTTTCCGAGCTTATGCCATTAGCTCCTGTGATGATCGTGGCCTTAACTGCGATCGTGGTAATGATCCTCACGGCNATCAAACGTAACCATAACTTGATTGCTACTGCCACAGTAGTGGGTTTAAACCTGTCCGTCATCTATATCCTGATGGAAATGTTCGGTGGTCATTTTGTACCGGCGAATGTTATGGGCATGTTTATGGTTGATCCATTTACCATGCTGTACCAGTTACTGATCTTGATCGCTGCGCTGGCCTGTTCAACACTGTCTCATGCTTATATCGAGACCTATAAGAGTAACCGTGAAGAGCTGTATATTCTGCTACTGACTTCAGTGGTTGGTGCAATGCTGATGGTTTCAAGCAGTCACTATGCATCTTTCTTTATCAGCCTCGAACTGATGTCAATTCCGGTTTACGGTTTGCTGGCCTATACACATCAGCGCGCCCGTTCTCTTGAATCTGGTGTGAAGTACCTGGTGCTGTCAGCTACTGCTTCAGCTATGCTGCTGATGGGTATGGCATATATCTATGCTTATACTGGCTCACTGTCATTCTATGACTCTGTACAGGCACTCATGCAGGCAATCCAGCAACCAATGGTAATTATTGGTCTGGGACTGATTATCTTTGCTATTGCATTTAAACTATCGCTGGCGCCATTTCATAAATGGACGCCTGATGTTTATGCAGGTGCACCAGCACCGATGGCAACCTTCCTTGCTACCGCAGCAAAAGTAGCGACTATTGGCCTGTTTGTGCGCTATATACTCACTTCAGGTGCGATCCTGATTGAGTCATTAGTGACTATTATTACCATTATTGCAGTTTTATCGATTCTGGTCGGTAACCTGCTGGCAGTTCGTCAAGTAAACTTAAAGCGCATTCTAGGTTATTCATCGATTTCGCATTTCGGTTATCTGCTGATTGCACTGGTCAGCATGACCTATGTAAGTCTGGGCAGTGTAAGCGTTTATGTGATTACTTATGTATTAACTACGATCGGCGCTTTCGGTGCTGTTGCCCTGATGTCGAGTCCATATAATAATCTGGATGAAGCTGAATCACTGGCAGATTACCGAGGTCTGTTCTGGCGCCGTCCGGTTCTGACTGCAACCTTAACTGTCATGATGCTGTCTTTAGCCGGTATTCCGTTGACTGCAGGCTTTATTGGTAAGTTTCTTGTAGTTATGGCAGCAGTTACTACCCAGCACTGGTTCTTGGCTGCAATGGTGATTGTAGGTTCGGGTATTGGTCTATATTACTACCTGCGTGTAATGGTGGTTATGTATATGACGCCGCCTGAGACACCACGTATCGATGCAGATAAGCACTGGGGCCAGAAAGTCGGCGGTTTAATGGTTCTTGGTGCAGCTGTGCTGGTATTGTTCCTAGGTATCTATCCAGATCCGATGATCAAGCTTGCGCTCCAAGCCGAGATTTTGTCTCCAATCCACTTCATGTTAAGTCAGCAATAATCCTTAAAAATTATTGGATTTAACAAAAAAAGCCCCCAGACATTGGGGGCTTTGCTTATTTCAGATATAAAAAACATTTATAATGCCCCCAACTAAAACTTATTCTTTAGGTGTTCTCCCGTGCCCATTCAAGAAATCCGACATCCATTAATCCGTCATAAAATTGGTCTTTTGCGTCGTGCCGATATTAGCACCAAGAATTTCCGTGAACTGGCTCAGGAAGTTACTATGCTGCTGACTTATGAAGCAACACAGGATCTGCCAGTAGTTGACCATGAAATCGCAGGATGGGCAGGACCAGTTACAACTCAACGTATTGCCGGTAAAAAAATTACCGTAGTACCAATTTTACGTGCCGGCATTGGTATGCTGGACGGTTTTTTAAACCTGATTCCGAGCGCCAAAGTTTCTGTATTGGGGCTTGAACGTGATGAAGAAACATTAGAAGCGCGGACTTACTATAAGAAACTGGTTCCAGATGTACAAAATCGTATNGCCATGATTATTGATCCAATGCTGGCCACAGGTGCTTCGCTAGTGGCNGCAATTGATGTCCTTAAAGCNAGTGGCTGTAANGATATCCGGGTGATGGTCCTNGTTGCAGCGCCTGAAGGAATCAAGAAAGTAGAAGATGCTCATCCAGATGTGCGTATTTTTACTGCTTCAATTGATGAAGGACTAAATGCACAGGGGTACATTGTGCCGGGTTTAGGGGACGCAGGCGACAAGATTTTTGGTTCAGTACAAAAAGACTAAAATATTTGCTGTCGAGG
>JGI24770J26754_10000423_pt1 | contig 30023 bp, 31 predicted proteins | sample LakOneMetagenome_FD_26754 | JGI IMG/M metagenome (IMG submission 26754) | reverse complement strand
GCCGGCGGAAGTGTAAATGGCATTACTTATAAAAAAGGACATGCTGTAGCTGGTGACCTTCATTTGTTCCATAGCGGTCAAAAAGAAAATGGACAAGGATTTAACTGGGGTCTTACCTTAAGCAACCTTGGTTCAAAGATCGCTTATACAAGTGATGCAACTCAAAAAGATTATATCCCTGCCAACCTTGGTTTAGGCGGTGCTTATACCAAAGTGTTTGATGCAGATAACAAATTAACTGTTGCTTTGGATCTTAATAAATTACTGGTTCCTACTCCTCCGGATGTTTTTGATTCAGCAGGATTGGTTGACTACCGTTCTAAAGGTGTTGTTAGCAGCTGGTTCAGTTCTTTCGGTGACGCTCCTGATGGCGGTAGCGAAGAACTTCGTGAGGTTTCAGCTTCAATCGGCGCTGAATACTGGTACAAAAATCAATTTGCTTTAAGGGCTGGATATTTCTACGAAAATCCTGATAAAGGAAACCGCAGGTATTTCACACTTGGAGCTGGTTTAAGGTATAATGTTGTAGGATTGAACTTCTCTTACTTATTACCAACAGGATCCGGCGTTAACCGTAACCCATTGTCAAATACATTGCGTTTCAGTCTTGTATTTGGTCTTGGTGGACATTAATAGATTCTCCTAAAATATTAAAAAGCGTTCCGTTCAAACGGAACGCTTTTTTTATCTTCTCATTTTTACTGATATTTACAGCCATGTCATACAGGATAGGTTCAGGAATAGATTTTCATCAATTAGCAGCAGGAAGATCACTTTGGATCGGCGGGGTAATGATCCCACACCATAAAGGATCGGTAGGCCATAGCGATGCCGATGTATTGCTTCATGCTATTTGCGATGCCATGTTAGGCGCTTTGTGCCTGGGTGATATTGGTGTTCATTTCCCCGACACAAACCAGGCTTATAAAAATATCGACAGTAAGATATTATTGGCCCGCACATTTGAACTCATTAAAGAGAAGGGGTATGCGGTGGTTAATATCGACAGTACACTTTGCTTACAGGCACCGAAAGTTGCCCCTTTTGTTCCCCGAATGCAGGAAGCGATAGCGCAGATCTTAGGAATAGAACTGTCAGACATATCGATCAAAGCAACTACCACCGAAAAGATGGGCTTTGCGGGAAGAGAAGAGGGATTGGTAGCGTATGCTACTGTATTATTAAAAAAAATATAACAGGATAATCAGTAACCACTGCAGCAGCTTGATAAATTCTGCCCAAATAAAATGACCGAGATCAAAATAAAAATTTTAAACAGATCCACGAACGCTTTACCGGCTTATGCTACGGAAGGTTCTTCTGGAATGGATATACGGGCATCGGTTTTGTTTCCCGTTTCCTTAAAACCATTGGAAAGGCAACTGATACCAACCGGCTTATTCATTGAATTGCCCATCGGTTATGAAGCACAGGTGCGCCCACGCAGCGGCCTGGCATTAAAGCAGGGAATAACCTGCCTCAATACACCCGGAACGATCGACAGCGATTACAGGGGAGAAATAAAAGTGTTGCTTGTAAACCTTAGCGACACCGGGCAAATGATCAGCCAGGGCGACCGGATAGCGCAGCTGGTAATATGCAGGGTAGAAAAGGCCGAATTAATATTGGTACAGCAATTGGAAGAAACGGATAGGGGAAGTGGTGGCTTTGGCCATACGGGCCTTCAATAAAAAATTTATCAGCGCAATGAAGTACATTATAACTACCAGCATATTTTTTCTAAGCCTTTTTCTATTCAGTTGCAAAACAACCAGGCAGATCAATAAAGTAATTGCTCCCAAAGACAGCAGCACCGTATTTGATAATAAATCGAAAGAAGATTCTATAAAGCTGATCAATGAAACATTAAAAGCATTCAATGACCATCATATAGATTTTAAAACTTTTTCTGCCAAGATAAAAGTAGATGTTGAAACCAGTAAAGGTAAACAGCCCGATATTACAGCCGTGATACGTATCATTAAGGATAGCGCCATCTGGATGTCTCTTTCAGCAACATTGTTTAATGTAGAAGTATACAGGGTGCTGATCACCAAAGACAGCGTGATCCTGTTAAACAAACAAAACCGGGAAGTGCAATACCGCTCGCTGGATTACCTGCAGGATGTAGCTGACCTGCCCGTTGATTTTCAAACGCTGCAGGANCTGTTGGTTGGTAATGCCGTGTTCTACAATGATTCCATCATGTCGTACCGGCAAACAGGAGATTTTATCCTGCTGGGTTCTGTTGGTNCAGTATTTAAAAACCTGCTTACGATCTCCGCAGANAATAAATTATTAATGCACATCAAGCTCGATGATATTAATATCAACATGAACAGGACGGCTGACATTACTTACGACAGTTATGTAAATTCGAACGGCATCAACTTCTCCACTTACCGCCAGATCATTGCCTCTGAAAAAAATAAACTCGATCTAAGGTTGAATTTTAAGCAATATGAGTTTAACAAAGAATTATCAGTGACCTTCAATATCCCCAAAAATTATAAAATCAAATAATCGTTATTTGTAAAATAGCCGCCAATTAAAAGGCCTGATAATTTTCATTTACAGAATTTCATTCTGAATTGTATTTTTGTTGAAACCCCGGTAAATTCAATACATGATAAAATTCATTTTCACTGCATTTGTATTCATCACATCCATGATGGTTGCAACTGCACAGAACGAAACAAGAGAAGAGCTTGAAAGGCAGCGCCAGCAGCTAAAAAAAGAAATAGAACAAACAGAGAAACTCCTTAACAGCAACAAGGCTCAAACAAAGGAGAGTTCAAGCCAGTTGGCATTGATCAATAATAAAGTAAACCTGCAGGATAGGGTAATTGATAACATCAGCAAGGACCTGAAAATGCTGAACAGTAATATGTTCACCATTCAACGGGATATAAACCGCTACGACAGGCTCCTGGATACACTTAAACAGGAATATGCAAAGAGCATGGTTTACGCGTATAAGAACCGGAGTAATTATGATTTCCTGAATTTTATTTTTTCCGCCGCAAATTTTAATGACGCCATCAAACGCATTGCATACCTGAAGAGTTACAGGAATTACAGGGAAATGCAGGGTGAGAATATTTTACGCACCCAGGAACTTCGACGCAAAAAAAGAGAGGAACTTGGCGGTGCAAAAGTTGAAAAAAATAAAACGCTGCAGGTGCAGAGCAAGGAGATGGAGGCACTCGAGGCACAGAAAAGAGAAAAGGACCGCATTGTTGCTGAATTAAAAAAACAGGGTAAACAACTCAATGGCCAGATAGCTGCCAAACAAAAGCAAATGCAAAAAGTGAGCAATGCAATTGCCGCAGCCATCAAAAAAGCACAGGAAGAAGCCAGGCGGGCCGCAGTAGCAAAAGCTGCAGAAGAAGANCGCAAAAGAAANGAAGCGGAGAAGGATCTTGCAAAGAATAATAATNCCGGTACAGACAATGCCGGAAATAATAACACGAAATCGGTTGCAACAACTGTAAAACCCAAAACAGCTGTTCCTGCCAAAAAACCAGAGAGTATCCTGTTGAACTCCGGCAATACCGCACTAAATGCAAGCTTTGAAAAGAACCGGGGCTCATTGCCATGGCCTATCGACAGGGGTGTGGTCATCATGCATTATGGAAGGAATACATTGCCGAGCGGAAGTACGCTTGATGTAACATCTGTTACCATTTCTTCCGAGATCGGCACACCGGTGAAAGCAGTTTTTAACGGCACTGTTTCAACGGTTCAGAATGTAGAAGACATGCAGGTTGTCATCATCCAGCATGGAAGGTACTTCACTACTTATAGTAATCTATCGGGTGTAAATGTGCAGCGTGGCCAGGAAATAACCACGGGCCAGGTAATAGGAAAAGTGGCCGCTAATTTTGATGGTGTGGGGGCTATTGATTTTTATATGAGTAATGAAAGCAGCAATTTCGATCCGGAAAGATGGCTGCGCCCGAGATGATAAATGTGTGAGGTTTGAAGTTTAAGGTTGAACCTGCTTTTGATAAATCCACCTGCTATGTATGGTTAAAGATATTGCCACTGATTCACTGATCTAATCTGCGAATCAGTGGCAATTTAATATCAGACCACACGGTTATAAAGTTCCTCGTATTTCGGCACTATATTTTGTATATCAAATTTTTTCGCCTGCAATAAAGCATTTGTTTTAAACTGCAGCAGTGTTTGTTCATCTTTTAATATTTTCAGGGCATTCCTGCTCATATCTTCTACATCACCTACATTGCTCATAAAACCACAATAACCATCAATATTTATTTCCGGCAAACCACCCGCATTGGTTGATATCACCGGAACACTTGCCGCCATAGCTTCCAATGCAGCAAGCCCGAAACTTTCATATTCACTGGTCAGTAAAAAAAGATCTGCAATGGGCAGGATGTCTTCCATCTGTTCCTGCTTGCCCAAAAATTTGATCGATTCAAATGCCTTGCAATCACGTGTCATTGATTCTATTTCGGGGCGTTCGGGGCCATCTCCAATTAGCAATAATTTACTCGGTATTTCTTTTTGTATCAGTAAGAAAGTTTTTACCACATCGTCCACACGCTTTACTTTCCTGAAATTGGAAGCATGAACGATTATTTTTTCGCCTCCCGGGGAAATTAATTTTTTAAAAGCATCCACCGGTTTTTTATTGAACCGCTTTACATCAACAAAGTTATGGATCACTTCTATCTCTTTGCTGATGGTGAAATTTTTATAGGTCTCTTCTTTCAGGTTATTGGATACAGCGGTAAGCACATCACTTTCTTCCATGGAGAATGTTACAACCGGGCTATAGGTTTTATCCCTGCCCACCAGCGTAATATCGGTACCATGCAACGTTGTTATTACAGGCAACTTCTTTTTTTGTTTTGCCAGTATCTGCTTGGCCATATAAGCAGCAGCAGCATGTGGTATGGCATAATGCACATGCAGCAGGTCGATGTTGTTATTATTCACCACATCAACCATGGTACTCGCCAACGCCGTTTCATAAGGCGGGTAATCAAACAGCGGGTAAGTGGGCACCCTTACTTCGTGGTAAAATAAATTTGTATGAAAGCCACTTAACCTCACCGGTTGCTGGTAAGTTATAAAATGAATATTATGTCCCTTATCGGCCAGCGCTTTTCCCAGTTCAGTTGCAAGTACCCCGCTACCTCCATAAGTGGGATAGCAAACGATCGCTATGTTCATAAATATATTTTAATGTCGGTTTATTAGTATTGCAATTTACCAATTATATAATCATTCTTTTTTTAGTTTAATGATTAATGGTAAATGATTAAGTTTGTTTCAATATTTCAGCTATGAAAAGATTACTTCTCTATGCATTGATCACTTTGATAACAGGTGCATCTGTTACAGCACAAAACAGTGATTCGGTTACCATCAAAAAGATCTCGGATGAAATAATGACCAATGGCGGGGCTTATGAAAACCTGCGTTATTTGTGTAAGCAGATCGGGCCCAGGCTAAGCGGTTCTGCCAATGCGCAAAAAGCAGTACTGGCCACTGCGAAAATGCTGAAGGATGCGGGTGCAGATACCGTTTATTTACAGCCTTGCATGGTTCCTCATTGGGTGAGGGGCGAAAAAGAAACGGGTTATATCAAACTTGCCAATGGAACAAAATATGATCTGCATTTGTGTGCCCTGGGCAATACAGTGGGTACAGCAAAGACAGGCGTGTTAAGTTCGGTCATTGAAGTAAGCAGTTTCGAAGAGCTTAAAATGCTGGGCGAAAAAACAGTGAAAGGGAAGATCGTGTTTTTCAATTTCCCCATGAACCCAACTTATATCCGGACATTCAATGCATACAGGGAAAGCGGCGCTGCCCGCAGGAGTGGCCCTGCAGAGGCTGCCAGATACGGTGCAATTGCTGTAATGGTAAGATCGCTTGCAAGTAATTTGGATGATTATCCGCATACAGGCTGGACCGGCTACAATGATTCATTTCCCAGGATACCTGCAGTTGCAATAAGCACCAAAGANGCCGAGTGGCTGAGTANACANTTAAAAAAGAAAATGCAATTGACTGCNTGGTTTAAAACAAGCTGTGTGATGTTAGCCGATGCGCCGTCCTTTAATGTAATAGGAGAAATAAGAGGCAGTCTTTTTCCNAAAGAAATTATTACAGTTGGTGGTCATCTTGATAGCTGGGATCTTGCAGAAGGTGCACAGGATGATGGCGCCGGTTGCGTGCAAAGCATAGAAATAATCCGTGCGTTTAAAGCGTTGGGAATACAACCGAAACGAACCATTCGTGCAGTTATGTTCATGAACGAAGAAAATGGGGGAAGGGGTGGAAAAGCATATGCCGATGCTGCATTAAAAAACAAAGAGCAACACATTTTTGCAATGGAAAGTGACGGAGGGGGATTCACCCCAAGAGCATTTAGCCTGGGCATGACAGCAGAAAAGCGAAGTAAAGTAGAGCAATGGAAAGGGCTTTTTTATAATTATTCTGTATATGAATTCAATGCAGATGGCGGGGGTTCCGATACAGGGCCATTGGAAGAGAGGGGTATTCCTGTTGCCGAACTTAGCCCGGATAGCCAGCGCTATTTCGACCAGCACCATGCAGCCAATGATACTTTTGAAACGGTAAGCAAAAGAGAATTACATTTAGGGGCGGTAAATATGGCGGCATTTATCTGGCTGGTGAGTGAGTATGGATTGTAATAGCACGAATTTTTAAAAACAGACCTGGCCGCCGGCAGGCAGCTCACAAGAATTAATATAACACTGATATGATCGACCAAACTGTTACAACCAATGCGGCTCCTAAAAAGAACGGGTTCAAAAAATTCCTGCGCTGGTTCTTTTTCATTGTTATTATTATACTGGCGATCACGATTTGGTGGAGGTATTATTATGTATTTGGCGAAGGCGTCAAATCCGGCGAACTCAATTATGTTGTTAAGAAGGGGAATATTTTTAAGACCTATGAAGGCAAACTGATACAATCAGGCTTTCGGTCAAAAACACCGGGCAGTATACAATCTTATGAATTCGAATTCTCCGTTGCCGACGACAGCATTGCAAATGTATTGATGCTGAACAGTGGAAAATATTTCGACCTCCATTATAAAGAATATAAACACACGATACCCTGGAGAGGATATAGCCCGTTTATTGTAGATAAGATCATCGGTATGAAAGAAGTGGAGCATTAAACTATTGCTTGGTTCACAGATTAAAACTGCTTTCATAATCCGTGAAATAAGAGGTATAAAAATATATTTTACTTACCTGCGTACAATAAAAATATAGCCGGTTGCTTGTGAAGCTCCGGTTTTTTATTTTTCCATACAGCAACAGGGTGGTGATGATGCTTTCTGTTACAGCAGTAATATTTACAGCAATACAAAGTTTAGTAGTTGCGTTGCAGTTTTGCAGCAGGCTTTCAAATAACTGGTTATTGCGATAAGGGGTTTCAATGAAGATCTTCGTGCTGTCATTTTTTGCAGAAGCGGCTTCCAGTTCCTTTATTTTTTTTGCCCTGGCCATATTATCAATAGGAAGATAACCGGTGAACTCAAATTGCTGGCCATTCATCCCGCTTGCCATTAAAGCCAGTAAAACAGCGCTTGGCCCAACGAGCGGCCTCACCAGGCAATTCATTTCCTGTGCCGCAGCGATCAATACCTGCCCGGGGTCTGCAATACCGGGGCAGCCGGCTTCACTGATGATGGCTATATTCTTTTCCTCCCTGATCTTTGACCTGAAATTATGCAGTTGTTCTTCTTCGGCTTTGTGAATAGCGAACCATTCGTACTCATCTATCACGATCGTTTTATCAAGGGCTTTTAAAAATCGCCTGGCAGTACGTTCGTTCTCTGCAAAGATGACGCTGCATTTTTTTATGGCATCCAATACATAAGCAGGGATCGTTTCATAAACATCTTCTGCAAGCATGCAGGGAATTAAATAAACTGTTGGCATCACTTAAAGGATTACATGGCTTTTTTTGGCGTGGAATAAACTGAGTGTAGCAGCGATCACTGCATAGCTTGGCGCAAATATCCAGCCGATCACGGGCACCAGGTGCATGCTATAAAATACCATCCCATTACCAATGGCAAGGCCTTTGTGCCGCCCGATGAATTCAATACTTTGCTGGGCCGTCATTTTATTGCGCTCACTGCTGTAATCAAGCATGGAGAATCCCAGGTAATAACATTCGGTGAAAAGCGAAACCAGCGGACTTACCCATCCGGCTATCGGGATAAAAGACAGGATAAGGATGGTAATTACATACACCGTTTGCCAAAGCATATTCCTGCATGCGATCTTAACGGCACGTACGATATCTATCATCAGTTGCTTAAAACTAAACGGGAATTCTTTTTCTTCAATGATGCTTTCTGTTTTTTCACTCAGGTAAGCGAAAACGGGAGAGCCGATGATCAGGAAGATGTATTTGAATAAGGAAAAATAAAATAATAGTAAAACAAGCCAGAGTATCACCTGGCCAATGATAAAGAACCAGTTCAGCCAGCTGTCATGCATTTTATCCAGCCAGGTCTTTACGCCGATCTTCAGCAAAACAAATTCAATGGCGCTGTTGCTGGATGTTACAAAGAAATAAGCGCCGATCACAAAAAGTATGGTATAAATAAGGCCGGGGATCAGTATCCATTTCCAGAGCCGGTGCTTTACAATAAACCTGTGCGCCTGCCCATAAGATTGTATAGCTATGATAATTTCTTTAAGCATCGGCAGTTTTAAAAGGAAAATAGAGTTTTAAAGATAATAAATTATTCTGCTAAGGCAGGATGATTATATAGCTGCGGCTATTTATTAATTTTGAACAAAGTTATCTATGCATGAAAAAATTAAAGAAGGGTTTTTATGACCGGCAGGATGTTGTGCAGATCGCAAAGGAATTATTGGGAAAGGTTGTTGTTACAAATATTGATGACAAGATCACCAGCGGCAGGATCGTGGAAACAGAAGCATATATGGCACTGGTGGATAAGGCCTCGCATTCATTCGGTGGCAGGCGAACTGCAAAAAATGAGCACATGTACAGTGGCCCGGCTACTTCTTATATTTATATATGTTATGGCATGCACCAGATGCTCAATATCGTTACAAATAAAAAAAATATTCCGGATGCTGTACTTATCAGGGCCATCGAACCGATGGATGGTATTGATATCATGCTGGAGCGTACCGGCAAACCCAAGGCTGATGATACACTTACCAGGGGGCCGGGGAATGTGGGCAAGGCACTCGGACTAACAAAGNTCAATTCCGGTAAGGACCTGCTGAATGGCGAAATAGCGATCTACAGTGACNAGGAAAGTGATATCCCCGAAGAGCNGATCGGGAAGAGTAAAAGAATTGGCGTGGAGAGTGCGGGTGCCGATGGGCTACTGCCTTACCGATTTTATATCAGGGGAAATAAGTTTGTCAGTGGCAGGCCGGTGAAATAGGGATAAGCTGCAAGCTACAAGTTACAAGCTGCAAGCTGGCATACGAATTATCACGACGATATCAGGATCTCCAAGAAAATAATTGCAAATGAAAAGGCTACGATTCAAACGAAATAACATACTCAAAGCTTATAGCTAACAGCTTGTAGCTCTTTAAAACTTCGGACAAGGGATTCCCTTCGTTTCTGTTTTGCGCCTGATATAGATCAAAGAGATTTCTGATCCACCACGGCTTCCGGTAGCTGCTTTCAGGCTGCTGGTATTGATGTCATAACTAACACCGATCCGCAATCCCACGAATTCCAACCCTACATAAGGAATGATAGCATCATTAAAGCGGTACCATGAACCAATGTATACACTGGTGGGGTTTACTTCACCCGGGTTGGCATTTAAAGCAAGTGCGGCACCAACTGTAGTTTCGCTGGCTTTATTTTGTATCTGGTGAATGATAGAAGTATTTACCGACACTACATCCGAAACAGGGAAAGATCCTCCTGCATGTATGGTGATACGGCCGCTCAGGTACCAGTTCTTATCTTTAAAACTTACTTTAGGCCTGTTGATATGATACATGGATGCGCCCAGGTAAAAATTGTTTATCCCGTTTGAAGAGCCGGAGTACAATAAACCTGCATTCAGGTCAATGTAATTCTGGTTCTTGCCATTGGTAAGTATATCGCTGGTAGTACCCGTAAAGCCGTTCTGGGTCAGCATATCTTCAAAAGTAAGCTTGGTGATGTCCAGTACCATACTGCTATATGTTCCCTGGAAACCGGCACCAATGGTATGATAGCCGTCTTCATCCAACGCCTTGTGGTAGGATAATGAAATAGAACCGTAATTAAGTTTCAGGGCGCTGTTTGCACTTGCATCCGATACACCGGAAAGGCCGATGCCAAATATATCNCCGGAAGGTATTTTACTTTTTAATATAGGGAAGTCAACAGATGCGCTGGTAGTTACATAAGCTTTAGGGATAGAAGGCCATTGATCCCGGTGGTTGGCTGCTAACCTCCATTGACCGTCAAATTTGCCCGTAAAAGCCGGGTTCAGGGTCAGGGGTGAAGCAAAAAATTGGGAAAAATGTGGATCCTGTGCCTTTAACAGGCCGGTAAGCAACAGGGCAAAGATAAACAGTGTGTATTTTCTCATTATCAATTCTATTCTGTAACAATAAAGATAAGCAATTGTAATAAAATGCTGCACCAAAACTAGTGGATTAACAAGCTTCCGGTGATATTTATTTAAAACCAATATATTAGCTCTGCATTTTAGATCCATAGGCCAGGTCGCCTGCATCTCCCAAACCAGGCACGATATAACCTTTGGCCGTTAGTTCATCATCAATATCCCCACACCAGATGGTGGCTTTTGGCTCTGCCCTTAATACATATTCAATGCCTACACTGCAGGCTATCGCACATACGATGTGCANCTCTTTGATGTCTCCTTCTTCNTTTAAATGCTGTATGGATTTTACCAGCGAAGAACCCGTNGCAAGCATGGGGTCGCTGATGATGATCACCCTTCCTTCAACCTCGGGGCAACTCATATATTCCAGGCGGATCTCGAAAGTGCCGTCTTCGTTGTGTTTGCGGTAAGCGCTCAGGAATGCATTATCGGCCCGGTCGAAATAACTCAGCAGCCCGTTNTGCATNGCAAGGCCTGCCCGCAGGATGGTNGCCAACACCGGCTGGTACTTCAATACTTTGCAGGTTGCCATGCCCATGGGNGTGGTTATTTCTTTTTCCTCCCATTCAAGNTGCTTGCTTATTTCATAGCCGATCACTTCTGCGATCCTTTCCAGGTTTCGCCTGAACCTCATNCGGTCATTTTGTACATCTACATCCCGGAGTTCGGAAACCCAGTTACTTACCAAAGAATGTGTTGCACTGAGATTTTTTACCATGGTCATTGTTTTTTGTTAGCGGGCTGAGTAGCAGTGGTCATCATTGTTGCGTCGCACACTTGTACCGCATAGCTATGAGCAGCTGCGATTCAGCAATAATATAATTTTTATAATCATTAACAAACAAAACTATAATAAATTCATGGTGGATACTGTATTTTTAATGAACAGATCATTAAAACCGCCATTTCTTACGAGTAAATTCCAACACATGAAAAAGATCGCAGTAACTTTTATCATAACTGCCCTTTTTTTTACAGCCTGCAACAGCAAAGCGGATGATAAAAAAACAACAGATACCTACGAGAAGGGAAAAATGGCCGTTGAGCAGATCGAAAAAAAGAATCCCGAGCGTTTTCTTTCTGTAAGCGGTTACGACAAAAGAAATATCCTNGGNCAAACGGTCATAAAAGGNTCCATCGTCAATAAGGCAAAAATGGTGAGTTTTAAAGACGTGGATATCAAATTATCATTCTATAGCAAGACCGGTGCCTTACTCGAGGAAGACCATGAAGTTATTTATGAAACGGTTGAACCCGGCGCCAGCAAAAGTTTTAAAACAAAATATTTTGCTGCCAAGGGAACAGACAGCGTAGCGATGAAAGTGATCACTGCTAAATACTGAGTCACTAATTTTTCGAATTACACTAATTACACTAATTTTTGAGTGCTGTATACATCTAATTAATTCGTGTAATTGTTTTTTTAATTCGTGTTATACGAACTTAAATTCATCCCCGTCAAACAATCCCATATCGCTCAGTTTCAAATGCGGTATCACCAGCAGTGCCATAAAAGATAAGGTCATGAACGGCGCTGTTAGTGTTGAACCCAATTGCTCTTTTACCATTTTATCAATGGCGGTATATGCTTCCGAAACTTTATAACCATCTTCATTGCTCATTAAACCTGCAACCGGCAGCGCCAATACTTTTTCTGAATGGCTGCTAACCGCACTGATGCCACCCTGTTCTTTTATTACCAGGTTAACGGCCTTCAATAAACTTTCATCATCTGCGCCCAGTGCAACAATATTATGGCTGTCGTGCGCAACGGTAGATGCAATGGCCCCTTCCTTTATCCCGAAATTCTTAATGAATGCTTTTGCAATCGGGGCATTGCTGTACCTGTTCACCACAACGATCTTTAAAATATCATTTTCAACATCGCTTACGATCTTATTATTTACCACTTTGGGAATGGCCATGAATTTATTGGTGATCAATTGGCCGTCCAATGCTTCTATCACGGCAATTTCCTTTTCATTATTATATTCAACAGAAAGGTCCCCCGGTTTCTTTGCTTCACAACTGAACTGGTTGATCGGTTCGGACGGTACGGAATTTATTTTTGTTTTCCCGTTCTCTGCTACCAGTGCACCATCAATATAAGTTTGCAGCACTTCAAAATGGTTAAGGTCTTTTACCACGATAAAATCAGCCGCATCTCCTAAATTCAATAAACCCACTTCCATTTTATAATGCAGTACGGGATTGATACAGGCGGCTTGCAGGATCTTAAAAATGTCAATGCCTTTTGCAACAGCCCTGGCACATAGCTGGTTGATATGCCCCGCAGCAAGACTATCAGGGTGCTTATCATCACTGCACAACATCATGTTATCAGCATGGTCATGCATCAGCCCGATCAGTGCTTCAAAATTCTTTGCGGCGCTTCCTTCCCTGACCAGGATCTTCATCCCGTAATTAAGTTTATCAAGCGCTTCATCGGCCGTAAAACATTCGTGGTCGGTACTGATACCGGCATCAATATATTTTTTAGCAAGTGCTCCCCTCAAACCCGGGGCATGGCCATCAACAGGCTTCCCGTGTTTTTTCGCGGCAGCTATCTTAAGCATTACCTGTTCGTCGTTGTTCAGCACGCCGGGAAAATTCATCATCTCGCTCAGGTATTTTATTTCCGGCAGTTCAAGCAGGGCTTCCACATCGGCGGCATCCAGTGCAGCGCCTGCTGTTTCAAATATCGTGGCAGGCACACAGCTCGGGGCGCCAAAATTAAATTTGAAGGGAACTTTTTTNCCATTCNCGATCATGAACCTGACTCCTTCCATGCCACATACATTGGCAATTTCNTGGGGGTCGCTGATCGTGCCAACGGTTCCATGCACCACTGCCAGCCTGGCGAATTCGGAAGGGATGAGCATCGAACTTTCCACGTGCACATGGCTGTCGATAAAACCGGGAAGGATATAATTTCCGCCACGCAACAGCTCGCCTTTTTTATCAATGGAACTGATCCTGCCATTTTCAATCATGAGTTCCCCGTAAAATATTTCTTTGCCGGGTATGTCGACGATGTTACCGGAAACTTTAAAGCTGTTCATATAAATGCTGGGATAAAATTTGTTTTATGAAAGATCAATATACCTGATAAACGGGATCAAAAAATATAAATCTACTAAAATTTTATTCTATCTTTCGCCCCTAAAAATTATACAATGAAAAATTTGATCATTTTCGGATTATTTGTAATGGCAATGATATTCGTGCAGTTTGCACAGGCCCAAACTGTTGATGAAATAGTAGATAAAAATATTGCAGCAATGGGCGGCAAAGAAAAACTGATGACCCTGAAAACAATAAAAATGGAAGGCTCTATGAGCACACAGGGTTTCGATATACCTATAACAAATACAAGATCCAACGGGGTAGGCATCCGCCTCGACCTGGAGATCAACGGTACTTCTAATTACCAGGTTGCCAATACAACCAAGGGAGCCCGCTTTTTTCCTATACAGGGAATGGATGCCCCGCAGGATATGGAAGCCGATCAATTTAAATCTGCACAGAACCAGATGGACCTGCAGGGCGTATTCTGTAATTACAAGGATAAAGGAACAAAAATTGAATTGCTTGGTAAGGAAACCGTTGATGGTGCTGAGACCAATAAATTAAAAGTGACCTTTAAGAACGGGATCGTTACCAATTATTTTATCGACACAAAAACAAACCGGGTGGTTAAAACAACCGGCATGTTGAATGTGAACGGGCAGGATATGGAGATCGTAACTACCTACGGCGATTACAAACAAAATGCAGATGGTTATTGGTTTGCCTATTCGGTAACAACCCAACAGGGAACGATCAATTATGAAAAGATATCAACGAATATTCCGGTTGATGAGAGTATTTATAAGAACTAACCTTATTTTAATGTATGGAACAGGTCCTGCCGGGAATGGCAGGACTTTGTTTTTAATATCATTTCTTAATTACTTTTGCATCCTATGAAATTAATGTTGGCTTTCAATTATATTTTCGGCCGTTTTTTCAACAGGAATAAAACATTCATCAATTTTTCTTTGAATTACCTGGAGCGTAAAAGAAAAATTGACCGTAATTATATGGATTATATCAGGCTCTCAACCCTGGAACTGATCGCTGATGAAATTGCAGGTAAAAAACTTACAGGCAATGTTGCCGAGCTGGGTGTTTACAAAGGAAAATTTGCACGCTATATCAATCAATATTTCCCCGGCAGGAAATTATATTTATTCGATACGTTCAAAGGATTCAGTGAACCTGATATCAAAGCCGAAGTGAAGCATGCCTATTCTTCCGGTGACCAGGATTTCAGCGATACTTCCATTGAAAAAGTTTTGAGCATCATGCCTTTTCCAACACAATGCATCGTTAAGGCAGGTTATTTTCCCGAAACTGCTGCAGGACTCGAAGAACAATTTGTTTTCGTTAGTATTGATACCGATCTCTATGAACCCATCTATAACGGGCTGCAATATTTTTATCCGCGACTGCAAAAAGGCGGTTACATTTTTATTCACGATTATAACAATGATGGCTACAAAGGTGCCAGGGAAGCAGTTAAAAATTTTTGCAGGGAAAATGACATACCGTATTTGCCGCTGCCGGATGCTGCAGGATCTGCAGTGCTCATGAAATAGTCCAGCTAAATCAGCCGGTAAGTAAAAGTTTATTTTTCATCCAGCAGGTCTGGCCTTCTTTCCTGTGTTCTTTGCAAAGCCTGTTCATGCCTCCATTCATCGATCAATTTATGGTTGCCACTCATCAGTATGGGAGGCACCGTCCAGCCACGAAAAGATTCAGGCCTGGTATAAACGGGTGGCGCCAGTAAATTATCCTGGAAAGAATCGGTGAGGGCTGAACTCTCATCATTCAACACACCCGGTATCAATCTCCCAATGGCGTCTGTAAGTACGGCTGCGGCTAATTCACCACCACTCAATACATAATCGCCGATGGAAATTTCTTTGGTTACAAAATGATCCCTGAACCGCTGATCGATCCCTTTGTAATGGCCACAGATCATCAGTAAATTATTTTTTAAAGAAAGGCTATTGGCCATCTGCTGGTTGAAGCGTTCACCATCCGGTGTTAAATAGATCACTTCATCATAAGCAATTGTCTTTTGTAAACTTTCAATCGCATTCACCAAAGGTTCGATCATCATTACCATACCTGCGCCACCGCCAAACTGGTAATCATCCACCTGTGCCCTTGCATAGGTTGTATGATCCCGAAGGTTGATCACATTCACTTCCAGGATACCCTTGTCTTTAGCCCGCTTCATGATGGAATGCGCAAAAGGACTTGTGAGGAGGTCGGGAACAACGGAGATGATGTCTATGCGCATTGTTATTTAATGTAAGATTTAATATTTTTTAAACTCCATTCAGCTTATATTTTTTAGCCATCTCCAAATTTCCAAATTGTCTCATTTTCAAATTATTCCCCTGAAGTAAATTCGTCCAGGTCCCTTTTCTGTTTCTTCGTGGGCCTTCCCACCTTACTCATTCGTTTACCTGTATGAAATACCGCTGATTGAAATTTGATCCTTTCTATTTCTTCTGCAGGAGTGATGTCGATATAATATTTAATGGCTTCACTGTATTGTACCCTGTTGTGCAACAGCCCCGACACTTTTATCAGCCATTTTTTGTTTTCTGCTTTTATCTCGTATTCATCATCTATGGAAACAGCTTTGGCTGCTTTGGCCGGGTTGCCATTGTATTTCACTTTATTCTTATCACATGCTTCCGCTGCCTGGGTACGGGTTTTAAAAAGCCTGATGGCCCACAGGTATTTATCCAGCCTTAATTTTTCTTTCTCCATCACGCTCTGTTGAAGGGCAAAATTATAGTTCTTTTTACAGCAATGGTAATGAATGCAGGTGGTATTTGCTTATTTTTATGGAAATAATAAAATCTACAAATATGAAGTTGAGGATTAAAATTTTATTGGTTGTCCTGTTTGCGTCCCTGCAGGTTGTTTCTGCACAAAGGCGAATCAACTGGACCGCAGACGGGCTTGCCTACACCAAATTCAAGGATGGCGGTATTGTGCGTGTAGACCCGAAAACGGATGCGGAGACCATCGTTGTAAAAAAAGAACAACTTACACCTGCCGGTGGAAAATCATTGTCGCCACAGTCGTTTGATTACAGCGCCGATTTTACAAAAATGCTTTTGTTTACCAACACAGCCAAAGTATGGCGTTATAAAACAAAGGGCGATTATTGGGTACTGAACCTGGCAGATAATCAATTAAAGCAATTGGGCAAGGGGCTGCCTTCCCAATCATTGATGTTTGCCAAATTCTCACCGGATGGAAGGAATGTTGCGTATGTAAGTGAACACAATATTTATTCGGAAGATATCAGCAGTGGTTTGATCAGGAAACTAACGAATGACGGCACCCGCAAAATGATCAACGGCACTTTCGACTGGGTATATGAAGAAGAGTTTGGCTGCAGGGATGGTTTCAGGTGGAGCCCCGATGGCAACCAGATCGCTTTCTGGCAGGTGGATGCCAATAAGATCCGTGATTATTATATGCTGAATACCACGGATTCAAATTATTCGCAGGTGATACCGGTTGAATATCCAAAGGTTGGAGAAGCGCCTTCACCGGTTCGTATCGGTGTGATCGCCCTGTCAAATGGCTTTATCCGCTGGATGAATATTGAGGGAGATCCGCAGCAACACTACCTTCCACGCATGGAATGGAGTGGAAAAAATGAGCTGGTGGTTCAGCAGTTAGACCGCAAGCAACAGGAAAGCAAATTGATTTACTGCAATACCACGGATGGCAGTAGCCGCACTTTCTGGGCAGAGAATGATGAAGCATGGGTTGACCTGAATGCCGGTGACCCGGCGGGATGGAACTGGATAAATAAAGGACAGGATTTTTTATGGATCAGTGAAAAAGACGGTTGGCGCCATATCTATAAAATAAGCCGCGACGGCAAAACGATCACATTACTTACAAAAGGGAATTATGATATTGATGAGGTAAAAGCGATCGATGAGAAGAACGGTTATATTTATTTCAGTGCTTCACCGAATAATGCAACACAACTATACCTCTACAGGGTTAAGATCGATGGCAGCAATAAGAAGAATGCTGATCCCGAATCGGTAAGTGACCTCAATTTAAAAGGCACCCATGAGTATTCGATTTCCCCGGGTGGAAAAGTTGCCATGCATAGTTTCAGCAACCACAATACGCCTCCTGTAAAAGAATGGATCGGCCTGCCCGATAACAAACCGTTCAGTGCAGCAAAAAGTATTGCCTCCACTATCAAGACCGATCCTGATATTAATGTGGAATACCTGCAGGTGACCACAGAAGATAATATCATTTTAGACGCCTGGATCAACAAGCCTAAAAATTTCGATCCTGCAAAAAAATACCCTGTTGTATTTTATGTGTATGGCGAACCTGCAACAACTACCACCGGTGACAGTTACGGTAACCACACTAATTTTTTATATGCAGGGGATATGAGTGCAGACGGTTATGTACAGGTTGCCATCGACAACCGCGGCACCCCGGCACTGAAAGGAGCTGCATGGCGAAAGTCTATCTATAAGAAGATCGGTGATGTGAATATCCGCGACATGGCCATGGGTTTTAAAAAAATATTGCAGAACCCTTACATGGATAAGAGCCGGGTGGCTGTGTGGGGATGGAGCGGCGGCGGTTCTTCAACATTGAACCTGATGTTCCTTTATCCTGATATGTTCCAGACAGGTATTGCCATTGCAGCAGTGGCCAATCAGCTGAACTATGATAATATTTACCAGGAAAGGTATATGGGATTACCGCAGGAAAACAGGGATGCATTTGTAAAGAATTCTCCTATTGCACATGTACAGGGATTGAAAGGAAATCTTTTGTATATCCATGGCGGTGGTGATGACAATGTACATTTCAGCAATGCAGAGCAGCTGATCAATGAGCTTGTAAAATATAACAAACAATTCCAGTTCATGGAATATCCAAACCGTACGCACAGCATCAGTGAAGGAAATGGTACCAGTGAACACCTGTCAACTTTATATACAAATTATTTGAAGTTACATTGCCCGCCGGGGGCGAGGTAGTTAACTGTCATCCCGAGCGATAGCGAGGGATCTGCCAGGCAGATTCTGGACAGATGCTTCGNTATCGCTCANCATGACATCAACCATCAGCAGATGCTTCGCTATGCCCAGCATGACCTTATATTTCATCATTTAAAAATTTCCAACCCGGGTTTTCGATATTGATCAATGCTTCTTTTTTACTTCTTCGCCAGCCTTTGATCTCTTTTTCTCTGGCAATCGCATGTGCGATATATTCAAAGCGCTCATAGTATAAAAGAAAATACGCGTTGTATTGCCCTGCAAATGATGCATGGCGGAATGGTTTGGCGTTTTCTTTATGTTCAGACAATCTCCTGTATAAATTGTTTGTTACACCAGTATATAAAACAGTTTTGTTTTTATTGGTAGTGATATAAACAAAATAATTATGACCGCCCGTGATTTTCATGTTGATGTTATTGATGTTGTTGAATGCAGCTGTCATCCCGAGCGGCAGCGAGGGATCTGTTAGCATTGGTAAAATATTGGGCAGATTCCTCGCTGCCGCTCGGAATGACAATAATAAAAAATGCACCTCGAAACGAAGTGCATTCTCAACCTGATATTTCTTTAGTTNATTTTTTACCGGGATATACAGCCAATGCTTTTTCCAGGCAATCCATCGCCTTATTGATCGCATCAACATTTAAAACATACGCAAGCCTTACTTCTTTTTTTCCAAGCCCGGGGCTGCTATAAAACCCGGTGGCAGGTGCAAGCATTACGGTAGCGCCTTCATAACTGAAGTCTTCCAGCAGCCATTGACAGAATATATCGCAGTCATCGATCGGCAGGCTCGCCATTGCATAAAATGCGCCTCCCGGGTTTGGGCAAAATACGCCCGGGATACTATTCAATCTTTTTACAATGGTATCCCTGCGTAATTTATATTCAGCTTTGGTGGTATCAAAATAATTATCCGGGAGGTCAACAGCTGCTTCGCCCAATACCTGTGCATAAAATGGCGGGCTCAGCCTTGCCTGTGCAAATTTCATGGCAGCATCCAATACGCCTTTATTTTTGGTGATCAAAGCGCCGATGCGGCCGCCGCAGGCGCTGTAGCGTTTGCTGATGGTATCCATTAAAACAACATTCTGCTCAGCTCCTTTTAAATGCATGGCACTGGTATGTGTGCCGTCGTAACAAAATTCACGGTAGGCTTCATCTGCAAAAAGATAGAGCCCGTGTTTTAAAACGATCTCCTTCAATGTTTCCATTTCAGCAGCGCTGTATAAATAACCAGTGGGGTTATTGGGGTTGCAAACAACAATGGCTTTGGTTTTTGCAGTGATAGCTTTTTCAAAATCTTCAATGGGAGGTAAAGCAAAACCGGTTTCAATATTGCTGCGGATAGGTTTCACCACTACATCAGCCTGTATGGCAAATCCATTGTAATTAGCATAAAAAGGTTCGGGAATGATCACTTCATCGCCGGCATCCAGGCAGGCCATGAAACCAAAGAGGATGGCTTCGCTGCCGCCCGTTGTTACGATGATCTGCTCGTGCGAAATGCTGATATTATTCTTTGCGTAATACTGCACTAATTTTTTACGATAGCTTTCATTGCCGGCACTGTGGCTATATTCCAGCACTTTGATATCACAATGTTTTACCGCATCAAGGATCGATGGCGGTGTTTCTATATCAGGTTGCCCGATATTCAGGTGATATACTTTGATGCCTTTTTTCTTTGCTGCTTCGGCATAAGGAACCAATTTCCGGATAGGAGATGCCGGCATTTCAATGCCGCGTTTACTGATTGCTAACATGGGGCAAAGATAGGGCAATCGTTAATCGGGAAAAGGGAATTGAACCTGGTAATTTTTGCAATTCATCATTGTATTATCAATTGGCGATTTACGATTGCCGATTTTAGTCTTCCTCATAAAACTCTACCTCGTGTTGTTTTAAGAATGCTTTGATCGCATCGGCATGGATACATTGCCCAAGGTGCAGGAAAGAATAGTCGGATATTTTTTTGATACCATTGTTTACCATGATCTCCTTTTCTTCTATATCGAAACCAAGGTGCAGGTGCTTGGTGGAGAATTGCATTCCATATACCGTTCCTTTTTCATCAAAGAGCGGTCCGCCACTTTGCCCACGCAAGCCTGGTGTGCTTAATTCAATACCATAAAGCCCGTTCTGTTCTGCCAGGAATCTCGTTACCATCCCTTCAATAGGGAACTGCGGCGAACGGTTGATCCCTTCCTTTGTCCATTCAATATCATCATTGGCTGTATTAAAAGTAAAATTGTTGAATTCAGGAAACGGGAAGCCAAGGCGGCATAAGAATTTTCCTTGTTTTATTTTAGAAGTGTCTTTTAAAAATTTTGCACAGTCCTGGTAATGCAGGGTTTTATAATCATTGAATTTTAAAATGGCGAGGTCAAGGGTGGGATGCATGTGAAAACTAAAGCCGCTCATTCCATCCACGCAATCCACAAAATTATTTTTCACCTGGATGAGTGAATCGTGGTTGTATTTATATTTAAGCTCCAGCCCTTTTAGATTGGCCTTGTGTTTGCCGTCGTTGGCGATCTGCTGCCGTTCTTTTTTAAAATTATTAAAATGGTTGTTGATATTATCTGCACTGGCCAGTAATTCCATCACGTGCTTACAGGTTATGGCATATCCTTTATCATTCACAAAAAAAATGGTGGATGAGCCGGGGATCAGTTGTTTGCCCCCGTAAGTGCGCATGATCGAATTCACGGGCCTGGTAAATCTAGAAACCCTTTCTATTGCTGAAATGAACATTGTTATAAGTTTAGTTATTTTAATTGTGATGCAGCTTGCCTGTCGAGGTACCAAAAAAGTTTTCCTTTAACAGGTTTAATAAGCTGTGCAGGATAAGCAGGTTTTTTCACCGGCCTTGTAAATATCTTTTTGATGATGCCTGCTTTCTCTTTTCCCGTTACGAGGAACAGGATGTGTTTTGCATCATTGATAAGGGGCAATGTAAAACTTACGCGGTACATCTTTTTATCTTTCAGGTAAACCTGTTTTACCAATGCTTTCTTTTCATCCAATATATCTGTATGAGGGAATAAAGAAGCTGTATGCCCATCTTCCCCGGTGCCAAGCAATACCAGGTCGAACTGCGGCTGCTTGTCTTTGAATAATGTTTTGATCATTTGCTCGTACCTGGCAGCTGCTTTGGAAGGTTCAAAACTCACCGGTACCGGGAATATATTTTCTTTTGGGATAGCTACATTATTCAACAGGGCCAATGAAGCCATATGGCTGTTGTTCTCTTCATCGGATATGGGAACACAGCGTTCATCACTCCAGAACACATACACATTTTTCCAGTCGATTTTCTTTGCGTACAAAGGAGTGGCCAGCAATTCATATAATCTTTTGGGTGTGCTGCCGCCAGACAAAGCAATACTGAAAGTCCTTTTTTCAGAAACGGCTTTTTCATATAGCTGTAAAATAAGATCAGCAGCTGCTTTAAAGAGCTGGCCCGGGGTATCGAAGATCTCGGTTTTAGTCATGGTTCTTTTTTTCAAACGGCATTGCTATCCAGCTTTTGCCATCTCTTGCTATCAATGCTTCTGCGTCTTCAGGGCCCTGCATACCTGCAGCATAATTGGGAAAATTAACGGAAGGATTGGCCTTCCAGGTATCTATCACTGGCATGAGTATTTCCCAGGCAGCTTCCACCTGGTCGGCACGCATGAAGAGGCCGGCTTCCCCCTGCATGATATCAAGCAACAGGGTTTCATAAGCTTCCGGTGATCCCGTGGTATAAGTATCACTGTAATTGAACATCATGTCAACCGGGCTGAGTTGCATTTTCAAGCCCGGCCTTTTTGCCTGGAAGCGCAGGCGTATGCCCATATCGGGTTGAATATTTAATATGAGCCGGTTTGGCTGCCAGTATTCCACCGCTTCTTCCGGGAAAGCCTGGTGCGGTACGGGTTTGAATTCTATTGTTATCACGGAAATGGATTCATTCATCCGCTTGCCTGTGCGTACATAAAAAGGAACATTCTGCCATCGCCAGTTATCAATGAAGAATTTCAGTGCGGCAAAGGTTTCGGTGTTGGATGTGGGCGATACGCCATTTTCGGTTCGGTATGCATTTACTTTTTTCCCTTCTATCCAGCCGGCATCATATTGCCCCCGCACAGCATAATTGTGTACTTCGTGGTGGCTCACTTTCCTGATGGCGTGCAATACATCCACCTTGCGGTTTCGGATCTCTTCGGCGCTGAAGGATACAGGAGGTTCCATGGCGATCAGGCATACCAGTTGCAGGAGGTGGTTCTGGATCATATCACGCAGTGCGCCTGCTGTTTCATAATAGCCACCCCTGTCTTCCACCCCTAATTGTTCGGCAACGGTTACCTGCACATGATCAATATAATTCCTGTTCCAGATGGGTTCAAACAATGCATTGGCAAAACGGAATGCCATGATATTCTGAACGGTTTCCTTACCAAGGTAATGATCGATGCGGTAGATCTGGCATTCATCAAATATGGATCCGAGTTTCTTATTTAATTTTTTTGCACTCTCCAGGTCATGCCCAAAAGGTTTTTCAACCACCAGGCGGCTTTGTAATTTATTTTTGGCGATCCCTGCCTTGCCGATCTTTGTTGAAATGGTTTCTATGAACTGTGGCGGCACTGCCATATAAAATATCCGGTTGGCATCTGTTTTCCATTGCTTTTCTATACCTGCGATCTCTTTTTTCAGGGTTGCATAAATGGGGTTGAGGGTGAAATTGGAAGCGATGTATTTAATATTCTTCGCAAATGCCGTCCACTCTGCTGCATTTGTTTTTCCGCGGCGTGAAAATTTATCAACGCCGGTATGAAGCCGCTTGCGGAATTGCGTATCGGTCATTTTTGTATTACCGGTGCCGATGATCCTGAATTTTTCCGGCATCCATTTATCAAGAAATAAATTATACAATGCCGGTATTAATTTGCGCCAGGTAAGATCGCCTGATGCGCCGAAAATGACGATCACTGTAGGCCCCGCTTGTTTTGCTGATACCATGTTTAATTGATTTTAGTGTTCCATTCTGTATGAAAATTGCCGGCCTTATCAATGCGTTCATAAGTATGAGCGCCAAAAAAATCACGTTGCGCCTGTATGAGATTTGCCGGCAGCCAGCTACTCCTGTAACTGTCGAAGTAAGACAGGCTGGCCATCATTGCAGGAACGGGAACGCCTGCAGCCACTGCTGTACTGATCACCGAACGGGTATGTTTTTGTAATTGGTTGAGTTGTTCACTGAATATTTTATGAACCATTAAATTCGTCAATGCAGGGTCGTTGTTGAAAGCAGCCCTGATGTCTTCCAGCATGGCCGACCTGATGATGCAACCGCCTCTCCATATTGAAGAAACCTTTGCAGCATTCACATTGTAATTGTATTTCACAGAAGCTTGCATCAGCAATGCCATTCCCTGTGCGTAAATGGTTATCATGCAAAAATGCATCGCATCCTGTAAGAGTGCTATCAGGCCCGAATGTTCAACCGCGATCCTGTCATAAGTGGGATGCAGGTTCTTTGATGCGGCTGTTCTTAATTCTTTGATGCTGGTTATTTCACGCTGGCTCACTGCTGCGTCAATACTTGGAACAGGCACTTCAAGGTTCATGGAATCCTGTGATGTCCAGGCACCGGTACCTTTCTGCTGTGCTTTATCAAGGATCATATCTACCAGCATGCTGCCGGTAAGCTCATCTTTTTGTGTAAAGATGGCTGCTGTTATTTCCACCAGGTAAGATTGTATGGCCGACTGGTTGTAGTTTTTAAATACCACGTGCAGTTCCTCATTGTTAAGGCCGCCGATCTCTTTCAGGAGGTGGTAGGTTTCGGAGATCATTTGCATCATAGCATATTCAATGCCGTTGTGAACCATTTTTACATAATGCCCCGCAGAACCTGTGCCCATATATGCAACACATGGGTCATTGTTCACTTTGGCAGCAATTGCTTTAAGCATGGGCGCTACTTTCTGGTATCCTTCAACAGATCCGCCGGGCATGATACTTGGGCCAAAGCGTGCACCTGTTTCCCCTCCCGAAACGCCGGTTCCCATAAAATGAATGCCTTCCTCCGATAGTTTTAGGATGCGTTCATTGGTATCTGTGAAATGAGAGTTGCCGCAATCCATTAAAAGATCTTCTTTCGACAGGAATGGCTTGAGGTCGCTGATCACAGCATCAACAATTTTTCCTGCCGGCACAAGCATGAGGATCACGCGGGGCTTTTTTAACGATGACAGGAATTCTTCTATAGTGCCAAAAGCTTTTACTTTTCTTTCAGCCGATGCTTCATTTAATTCGGTTACTTTTTTTGGGTCCTTGTCGTAACCGGCTACGGAAAAACCATTGTCNGACATATTCAGCACAAGGTTTTGACCCATGGTNCCAAGGCCGATCATCCCATATTCATATTGTTGTTCATTCATTGTTGATTATTTAGATGGTAAAACCATAAGCTTCCATTTGCTTTTTGATGCTGCTTAGATTTTTGAACTGGATGGCATTGATGCCTAAAGAACCGGCGATCTGTACATGTATGATCCGGTCGTCGATGAACAATGCATGCTTTGGTTCGGTAAAAGAAATATCGCAGGCCATCCTGAAAATATCTTTGTCGGGTTTTCTTAAGTGTACATAATTGGAAGACACGAATGAATTAAATAATTTATCCAGCCTGTATGTCCTGATCCTGTAATCGTTCAGCTCACGGCCTTCATTGCTCAATGCAGTTATATTTATCTTATATTTTTTTTTGATGGCCATGAAGTATTCAATAGAACCTTTTACCGGCTGCGATTGCTGGAACATGAAGTTGAGGAAATCCATTTCGGTAAAGTTTCGCTGCTCATAAAAGATCACGTTGGCCAGGTATTCTTTCAAAGTGAGTTTACCGGCTTCATAGGTTTCAAAGAAAATACCGTGCCTGTCTGATAGTTCATTTGGTTCAAGGTTGAATTTCCTGATTGCCCTTTGCCTGGCATANCGGTCCCAGCCATTTGTAAGCANTACGCCGCCGATATCCAGGAATAATGTTTTGATCTCTTTTTTCTTGTCCAATCCGTTGAATTTATTTTGCTGAAAATTTATTTAAAGTTACGGTCTTCGATATGTTTTATTTTCTCCAATCTTCTTACATGCCTTTCCTCGCCAGAAAAAGAGGCGTGTAAGAACGCCAGGCAGATCTCGAACATCAATGCGGTGCCTATGATCCTTTCGCCCAGGCAAAGTACATTGGCGTCATCATGTTCTACAGACTGGTGGGCTGAATAAGTATCATGACAAACACCTCCACGTATACCCCTGAATTTATTTGCAGCAACACAAACACCTACGCCGCTGCCACAGATGATAATGCCTTTGCTGGCCTTGCCTGCAAGGATGGATTCGGCTATGGCTGCCGCATGATCGGGATAGTCGGACGCTTTTGTATCATAAGCGCCCAGGTCAATGGGTTGGAAACCTGCGTCCTTTAATACAGGTAAAAGCAGGTTTTTATAATCGAAGCCGGCATGGTCGGATGCTATGACAACATTCATGGTTCTNATTTGAGCGGTTATGTTTTCAGCTGATAATTTAAGGCTTATAAAATTATTAAACTAAAAGCTTTTGGAAGCTGCCGGGCAAAAAAAGACCCCCGCATTTGCAGGGGCCTTTTTTGTAAAACTTATTTGGTTGTTTTAGCTGTTGTTGTTTTATGAACAGTAGTTTTCTTTTTACTTACTGCTTTTTTTTTTCTTTCTTAACAGGAGCAGCGGTAGCNGCAGGAGCAGCTGTTGTTTCTGTTGTTGCTACAGGTTTTGCTGTTGCTGCATCTGTAGTTGATAATTTTGCAAAATCTTCTTTGGTCAATACTTCACCTTTAATGGTTATGCTTTTTACTTCATCAACGCCGGCAAATTTTACGGTAAGGTGTTTTTCGAAAGCGCCCACATTGGCAGCATTGTAAGTAGCTTTAATGGTACCTGCTTTGCCATTTGCAATTGGCTCTTTGGTATAATCACTGATGGTGCAACCACATGTTGGGTTAGCCTGTTCGATGATCAATGGATCTGACCCGATATTTGCTACACTGAAAACAGCTGTAGTTGGATTACCCTGCTGTATTTTGCCAAGGTCGATCGTTTCAGTTTTGAATTTTGCTACATCAGCCGCTTTTTTACCGGTTTGTGCAAATGATACTGCTGTTAGGGTCAATGCCGCAATAGAGAAGAATAATTTTTTCATATTGTTTTTTATTTTTTAAAGATGTGGTTTGTTTGTTATTTTAAATCGTTGAGTGCTTTGTTTTCCGGTGCGCTGGCAGCCGGGGTTTTCCAGACTTCCCCTTTAATGGTTATCTGTTTGGTTTGTGTTTCGTTGTAGGTGATCGTGATCAATTTGTTGAAAGCGCCCTCTGAAGCGGCATTGTATCCAACCGTGATCTTGCCGTCCCCGCCTGCAGGGATTGCATTGTCCTTATCCCATTCAGGGGTGGTGCAACCGCAACTGGCCTGTACATTGGCAAGTTTCAAAGCTGATTTGCCGGTATTGGTAACTATAAATATATGATGAACCGGTTTTCCCTGCGGGATCTTACCAAAATCATATACATCTTCCTTAAGAATCAACGATTCCTCTGCAGCCTTTTGTACCTCAGTTGCTGCAGCTNCCGCATCTTTGTTCTGGGCATGCAATGCCATTGACACGCAACTAACAGCAGCAATTAACAGGATCCTTTTCATTCATTTTCAAATTGAGCGATTTCAAAGATACAAAAACGTTTTATTAAGATTAAAATTGTTAGTCAGTTTGCCAATTTTTAACAAAGACCGTTAAAATCAATATTTTTGTTCCATATTAAGTGCTATATGGAAAATAAAGATGCCGCATTGCAGGAAAAATTAAGCTTCGACCTGTTCAGGAACGAGGTTTTAAAGGACTACCGTATCTGTTGCGAAAGCAGGGAAACCAGCCTGCTTGGCCGAAAAGAAGTGCTGACGGGTAAAGCTAAGTTTGGCATTTTTGGCGACGGCAAGGAAGTGGCGCAGGTGGCAATGGCAAAATTCTTTAAGCCGGGGGATTTCAGATCGGGTTATTACCGCGACCAGACATTCATGTTTTCAAGCGGACTTGCAACCGTGGAGCAGTTCTTTTCCCAGTTGTATGCCGACCCGGATGTTGCCAACGATCCTTTCAGTGCAGGCAGGCAAATGAATGCTCATTTTGCCACAAAGTTTGTAAATGAACAAGGTGAATGGCTCCCTTTATCAGCCCTGAAAAACGTTTCCGCAGATATTGCCCCAACAGCGGGCCAAATGCCCAGGGCACTGGGCCTGGCTTTTGCTTCCAAATCATTCCGCAACACGGAAGCACTCAAACAATACCCTGAACTTTCAGATAATGGCAATGAAGTTTGCTTTTGTACCATCGGGGATGCCTCCACCAGCGAAGGCCATTTTTGGGAAACCATGAATGCAGCAGGTGTGCTGCAGGTTCCTTTAGCCGTGTTCGTATGGGATGATGGATACGGGATCTCGGTTCCTAAAAAATATCAAACAACCAAATCGTCTATCTCAGATGCTTTGTCGGGCCTTCAAAAAAATGACAACAGCAATGGTATAGATATATATAAACTAAAAGGGTGGGATTATGCAGGTATGTGCGAAGTGTTGGAACATGCCATCCAGAAGATAAGGGATACCCATACTCCTGCGCTTTTTCATGTTGAAGAAATAACACAACCGCAAGGGCATTCTACCTCTGGCAGCCATGAAAGGTATAAACAGGAAGAAAGGCTTAGCTGGGAAAAAGAATGGGATTGCTTAAAACAAATGAAAGCCTGGATATTGGCCAATGCACTTGCAGCAGAAGAAGAGCTTTCCCACATTGAAGAAAATGCAATTTCATTTGTAAAAGAAAGTAAACAGAAGGCATGGGAGAAATATATCAATCCCTTAAAAGAGATCGTTGCAAATGCGGTTACCGTTTTAAATGTGGCAGCAGCTTTAAACCCGGGCATTCCAAAAATTATAAATGAATTAAGTTCATTGCGTGAGCCCATGCGCAGGGATGTATTGAAAGCACTTGCCTCAACATTGGATATGCTCGATACGAACCAGCCCGAAGCAAAAGCCATCAGCAATTTCTATGATTCCCTGCACAGCAGCAGTACCCGGTTGTATGATTCTTTTTTATACAATGAAGGTTCCCGTTCGGCTTTAAGGGTGAATCCTGTTCCTGTTTATTATGAAGCCGATGCTGCAACTGTGAACGGCTTTGAAGTATTGAATAATTATTTCGACCAGTTATTTTCAACCAATGATAAAGTGGCTGCTTTTGGCGAAGACCTCGGGCATATCGGTGATGTGAACCAGGGTTTCAGNGGCTTGCAGGAAAAACATGGCAAGCAGCGCATATTTGATACAGGCATCCGTGAACTCACCATCATGGGGCAGGGTATCGGTATGGCGCTTCGTGGATTAAGGCCCATCGCCGAGATACAATACCTGGATTATTTGCTATACGGTTTACAACCTTTGAGTGATGATGTTTGTACAACACATTTCCGTACGGCCGGGCAGCAAAGCGTGCCGTTGATCGTCCGCACCCGTGGGCACCGGCTGGAAGGGATCTGGCATAGCGGGTCACCCATGGGCATGATCATAAATTCATTGCGTGGAATGTATGTGTGTGTNCCNCGTAANATGACACAGGCGGTGGGCATGTATAATACTTTGCTGCAAAGCAACGACCCGGGCCTGGTGATCGAATGCCTGAACGGGTACAGGTTAAAAGAAAAGCTTCCTTCCAACTTACTGGCCTATACCGTGCCGTTAGGTATCCCAGAGATCGTAAAAGAAGGAACAGATATAACGGTGGTTACCTACGGCTCTACTTTAAGGATCGTAACAGAAGCAGCAGAAACACTGGATAAACTTGGTATCAGTTGCGAAATTGTAGATGTACAGACTTTATTGCCATTTGACATCGATCATATGATCATTGAGTCGCTGAAAAAAACAAACCGCATTGTGTTCGTGGATGAAGATGTTCCTGGTGGNGCAGCGTCATACATGTTCAATAAAGTGATGGAAGAACAGGGAGGATACAGGCACCTCGATGTATCACCCCGGACCATTACCGGCAAAGCACACCGGCCTTCTTACGGAAGTGATGGAGACTATTTCAGCAAGCCCAATACAGAGGATGTTGTAAGGGTGATCAAAGAGATGATGGCAGAATAATTTAAAACACGGATTACA